>ERZ772909.164-NODE-164-length-46274-cov-5.223047_pt1 | contig 46274 bp, 46 predicted proteins | sample MGYA00511137_ERZ772909 | MGnify/ENA primary metagenome ERZ772909 (study PRJEB29015, sample SAMEA2738095) | human oral metagenome | biome: human oral; feature: human-associated habitat; material: saliva | place: China | collected 2270 ... | reverse complement strand
ACCTGCGACCCCCTGGTCCCAAGCCAGGTGCGCTACCAAACTGCGCTATGCCCCGATATCTTCCATCCATAGTAACGAATCATCTTAACTGTCCTTGGGAAACACTGTTTCGCTACCGTTTGTTACTCACTGTAACAACAAATATATAATATCATATCCCTTACATCTATGCAAGTATTTTTTTATAATTTATTTAACTTTTTTCTAATCTCACATTGCAAGTCCAAATTGAACGCTTTTAACCTTACTAACAAGCCACTTTATTCTTTTATACGAACAGCACTTTACAACTGCATACGCAATGAAAGGGGCTGTTACAATTCTACAGCCCCTTTCATCATGTATTTATTCTTCTTCACTTTTATCAAAGAAAATTTGTATACTTTGTTTTCCATCTGCATGGACTGGTTCATTGATATGGACCGTCAGTTGTTCTTCTTCTGTTCTACCAACGGAATCACCATCTTCTACCGTTTTATCTGAGGTTAACACATAGTCCGCAACCGTTAAAATATAATTCCAAGCTTTCTCTGGATGCCACGGACAATGGAGGAATTCCACATTTAATTGTTTAAACAATTCCATACCACTCGTAGATAAGGAAATCGTATCATCGTCTTCAAATTCCATATCTACCCATATTAGATTCGCCATAGGCAACATATCATCTCGTAACTGTTCCGTTTCCTCGTGATACTTTTTCGCTTCATAGAGAACGCCATTTGTATATATGGCACTAGCTCCTGTTTGCTCTGTCGCCACTGAAAGTAATTTTGCTAATAGGATTCCTTCTTCTAACGGCTTGCCAGGACCTTCTACAATGCTAATCGCCACATGGCTTGTGTGATGAAGCACTGCATCCAATGCATCTTCCCAAAGGTAATTTCGAGTAGCCCCCTGCATAACAGCTTCCATCGGCATGGCAAAAGAAAATGGTGCCACCACTACTTTATAGTCATCAATCACTAAAAAGTGTGCTTCTTCCATATCCTCTTCTTCTACGGTATCCACATCTTTTGTAGCAATGGCTGCTCGGACCTTCATCCCCTCCGGACTTGTTATGGACTCAATATCCCATTTGCTAAGCAAATCCTTTTTAAAACGCTTCACATCGAACTCTGTATTGTCCAACAGCACCATGCCCATAAAGCCACGTTTACCAACCATAGGACCGATGCCACCAGTGCTTTCCAGGATTCTTTCAGCCAAATTACGCATTGCATCAAATAATAGTTGATTCTCAGCACTTTGTACATCCGCCATATCTATATCAAGGCTCATCGTTTTCTGTATGATGCTTTCAATTAAATAATCCCCTACATCATTCGATTGTTCCTTCATGAGCTCCAATAAGGCTTCACTGAAAGACGCCCCTAATAGAGTCAATGTATTCGTATCTCCGTTAAAATAGATAATTTGTCCCACAGTGCCAGATTTCGTTGGATTATAATCGATGTACAAGCGGGATGCCTGTTCCCCTTCACCAGTAGCTGCAAACAGGCATAGATCTCTCTGTTTAGAAGACGCTCGTACTTGTGTTGGTTTTACATCGGGCCCCAGGATATCCATATTCATCACATCTCGTCCTTGAAGATCAAATTCTAACATTTGACGAGCTGATAATAAATAGAATTGTTTATCATCATACATAAACATAGGGAATGTAGCTTTTAACGACGTATATTCCTTTTGGTATGTCCCATTTACTACATTAAGCAAGAAGCTTAGTCCCTCTGGTGTATGAGGATATCGTCGCAATAAGTTCATCCAGTCTTGAGGAGATATTCCTTTCCACTCACTTTGAATGACATTCCATACATCAGGTACTAACCCTCGATACACGCGAGATATATCTGTCATGTATCGCTCATGAATGGTAAGACCGGAGTCCACCACATCGATAGTAGCCCCTTTTCCCAGTGTACTTCTACGAAGGTACTTTTCGATAGTACTAATAGCGAGATCCTTATCTGCTACGTAATACGTAAAGGTAGCTACTCCCTCCGGGATGCGTAGTGTGGAACCGCTGACAACATTATTTTCTTCTAAAGCCCGAGAGATTTTTGTATCTAATCGCTTAAACTGTTTAGCATCCCCTAAAGATGCATCTAATGCGACATGGATGTGATGTAGATTGCCTAATTCTGCAATGACATTCCCATTTTGATATAACTTAGCACCATATGGTATGCCTAGTTCTTCCAAAGAAATGATCATTTCCTCTACTAACTCATCTCCTTCATCCATGGAAAACCGTAATACACAATGATCAATTTCACCATTTTCTTTATACACGGATTCTCCTTCATGGATAGTACCCACATCTGTTAATTTGTGTTCTATCAGTACTTCCAAGGAGGCCCTACAGGAATCGTCAAATTGGGCTGGAATATATAGTTCATACGAGATTTGTTGTTTCTTTTCTTCTGTTGCCATATCTCTTAGTTCTCCACTCTATTCACCAATACGTAATACTAGTATAACTTATATGGTGCCTCTCTTTCAGAACTTGCTTAATCCAAGAGAGTCACAGAAATAGGTAAGGATTGCAAAATTTGTTTTGCTAACTCACGGGTTGATTCTGTTGTACGAACCATGCACAACCCATCTGCATTAACCGTGGTCATCACCCCTACATATTCATAGCCTTCTAAAATGCGATTCACATAATTCGTATGCTGTCGTTCAATCTGAAAGTATACATACTGCGGATCAAAGACAATCTCCTGTTCTTGCATCTTAGTCCTCTCCTTATATAGTAAGAAATTACTTTTGTTTAGTTTCACGGCGCATCATGGAGTATTCTTCCAATGGTGTGTCGATGTATAGGCGTAATTTCATTTGTGCATGTTTCGCCACATCGATGTCGTTTCCATCTTCATCGGTGATGCGTGTGATAACATGTTTTACTAATGGACCATTCGGTTGGCAGAATTCTACCTCTTCACCTACCTTAAAGTTATTACGTTGCTCCATATACGCATAGCCTTCTTCTGCATTATACCCTTCTACAAGACCAATGAAATCATGGGTTTGTGTATTGGAAGATTTACCATAGTTTTGCGCCTCTTCACCTGGTTTTTCCATAGCAAAGGCCTCTGTGTATGGACGGTGAGAGATTTTTTCTAATTCTGCATACCATTCATCACGTACATACCAATCGTCACCTTCTTCTAAGAATGTATCGATAGCTTCACGATACACTTTGGAAACAGTCGCTGCATAGTGCACAGATTTCATACGACCTTCGATTTTCAAGCTATCTACGCCTGCTTTGTACAACTCAGGAATGTATTTCAACAAGCATAAATCTTTAGAGTTAAAGATATATGTGCCATGTTCGTCTTCTTCAATTGGGTAGTATTCGCCAGGACGGTTTTCTTCCACCAAATTATATTTCCAACGGCACGCTTGTGTGCAAGCCCCACGATTCGCATCACGGTTGGTCATGTAATTACTTAGCAAGCAACGTCCAGAGTATGAAATACACATAGCACCGTGAACGAAAGCTTCAATTTCGATATCTGCTTTTTCACGCATTGTTTTGATGTCTTCGATGCTCACTTCGCGCGCTACAACCACACGAGCTGCCCCTTGTTCTTTCCAGAACTCCGTTGTCAAATAGTTTGTTGTATTCGCCTGTGTACTTACATGCAATTCTAAACCCGGAGCCACACGTTTGGCTAACAAGAAAATACCTAAGTCTGCCACGATAATCGCATCCACGTTGATACTTCCCAAGAATTGTAAGTATTCTTCTAAACCTGTTAAGTCCTCATTATGAGGAATAATGTTACAAGTCACGTAGATTTTTTTGCCATGGCTGTGTACAAATTCTACAGCCTCTTTCAATTGATCATTGTCAAAGTTAGAGCTAGCTGCACGCAAGCCAAAGGCACGACCTGCACAATATACAGCATCCGCACCGTAGCGAATGGCCATTTTTAATTTATCCATATTACCAGCTGGCGCTAGTAACTCCATATGTCGTTTCGTCATCGATTTATCCTTTCCATACACTGACACTCATGCCATCTCCCATAGGGTAAATGGTGGTATTATAATGTTCTTTTTGTTCTACATAATTTAAGTACTCTTGCAAGCGTTTCACAATGGTTTTAAAGCGGCGTGGTGATTCTTTGTCTCCCCGCACATATCCACGGAACAGTACATTATCTGCTAGCACTACGGCATTTTCGGCTAGTTTCGGTTCAATCAGCTCCAGTTGCTTTAGGTACTGCCCTTTCGGACCATCTAAAAATACCAAGTCAAATGGACCTTCCACTGTATCTAGTAACTCAGTGGCATCGCCTTTCAGCAATGTGATTTTCTCTGCATAGTCTGATTGTGAAATGAAATGGGTCGCCATACCATGACGCACATCATCTAATTCTATGGTGATGAGCTGACCTTCTTTATCCATATGTTTTGCCAATAACAAGGAAGAATACCCGATAGCAGTCCCCACTTCTAAGACACGTTTCGGCTTATATAGGCCAATTAAGTCTTCAAAGAGTTCTACTTCCGATTCTCGCAAAATTGGCACATCATGCAAGAGTGCATAAATGCGTTGTTCATTTAAAATCTCTTTAATCTTCATAAATTTGATCCACTATTTTCAAATGTTCTTCATAGGTTTTTGTGAAATGATGGTGCCCCTCTTTGTCAGCCACAAAGAATAGATAGTCTGTCGGCGGTGCATAGAGAACAGCCTCCATGGATTTGATGCCTGGGTTTGCAATTGGCCCCGGTGGCAATCCTTTATGAAGGTATGTGTTGTATGGGCTTTCTAATTTTGTATCTTCAATAGTGATGAGCGGTTTTGGATATCCTAGAATGTATTGGATACTAGCGCAAGATTCTAGAGGCATACCTGTTTTCAAGCGTTGACGAAATACAGCCGCAATAATCGGTCTGTCTTCATCAAACTTCGCTTCTTTTTCCACTAACGATGCTAGTGTGATGAACTCAAAAATAGTCATCCCTTGGGCTTCAATATCTTGGCGCATTTTTGGTGTCAATTGACGATTCATTTCATCCGCCATGATAGCCATTACATCTTCTGCTTTGCTGCCTACAGGAATCTCATAAGTACTAGGGAATAGGAATCCTTCTACCCGATAGGTCACAGGCTTCGTACCTACCATATACTCATACGGCGTATAGGTCTTGCCATATTCCATGAAAGCATTCTGCGTGTCGATACCTTGTTCTTCGATACGCTTGCCAATTTCACCGATCGTAAATCCCTCTGGAACGGTCAACTTCACCGTTTGTAATCGCCCTTGTTGGAGCAAACCAATAATCTCGCTCAAACTAGAGTGATGAGGGATTTGGTAATACCCATGTTGCAGCTTATCCATGGTTCCCGTTAAACGCAGAGCTCCACGGAATACCGTAGGTGATGTAATAAGTCCTCTTTCATAGAGCACATCGCCAATCTCCGCACCCGTTTGGTTCTCACTAATAACAACCGTTTCTACCTCTTCCTTAGAACCGCCTGTCCAAGGAATATAATACATACCTGCTAGCACACCAAGTACAGTGGCCAACAGAATCGCTACACATCCGTAGATGTATTTTACATATTGTTTCACAGCAATCTCCTTTTCAATGAATACTATATTATACCATTTTAGGAGTGTATATAGCAATTTTTCTATATAACATAGATCAATCTAGGTCTTATACTCACCTATGCTATACATGAGGCCTGTGAAAGTACTCTCTGCTCCAAGTTACAGAGAGCCCCTAAGGTCACCATACCGTTCATACATAAAAAGGGCTGTTACAATTCTACAGCCCCTTTCATTATTTATTCTTCTTCAATTTTATCAAAGAGAATTTGTATACTTTGTAATCCATCTGCATGGACTGGTTCGTCGATATGAACTATCAGTTGTTCTTCCTCTGTTCTCCCTACAGAATCACCGTCTGTTAACTCTTTGCCAGATGTCAGTACATAATTCGCCACGCTAAGGATATAATTCCAAGCACGCTCTGGATCCCATGGACAATGCAAGAATTCCACATTTAATTGGCCGAACTCTTCCATGCCACTGGTATACAAAGATACGGTTCCATCTTCTTCAAAATCGATATCAACCCAAATTAGATTCGTCATAGGTAGCATATCATCTCGTAACTGTTCCGTTTCCTCTTGGTACTTCTTCGCTTCATAGAGAACGTCATTCGTATAGATAGCTGTAGCTCCCGTTTGCTCCGTCGCCACTGAAAGTAATTTCGCTAATAAGATTCCTTCTTCTAATGGCTTCCCATGTCCTTCTACAATGCTAATCGCCACATGGCTTGTGTGTTGGCTTACAGCATCCAATGCATCGTCCCAAAGATAATTACGAATAGCCCCTTGCGTAACAATTTCCATCGGCATGGTAAAGGAAAATGGTGCTACCATTACTTTATAGTCATCAATGACTAAGAAGTATGCCTCCTCCATCTCCTCTTCTTCGACGGTATCCACATCTTTTGTGGTAACGGCTGCACGGACTTTCATCCCCTCTGGACTCGTTACAGAAATAATATCCCATTGAGCGAGCAAATCCTTTTTAAATCGTTCCACATCAAAAGAAGTATTTTCTAACAATACTATACCCATACATCCACGTCTGCCAATCACGGGGCCCATACCATGTTCCAAGATAGATCCAATGTCATCTCCTATGGTACTTTCAGCTAGCATAACCATAGTACTCATCAGGAGCTGATTATCATCGCTGTCAAAGTCCAATCCTTCTATATCCAAATTCATAGTGCGTTCCATGACGCTTTCTAGAATGGAATCCGCTAAATTGTCAGACATTTCATCCATAATCTCTAACAAGGCGTGACTGAAAGATGGCCCCAATACCCCCAGCATATGCGTGTCCCCATCGTAATAGAGCACTTGTCCTACATGACCGGATTTTGTCGGGTTATAGTCAAGATAGAAACGCGATGCTTCTTCCCCTTCCCCAGTAGTCGCAAACAGGCACAGATTTCTTTGTTTAGAAGAACCTCGTACTTGTGGCGGTTTTACATCAGGCCCCAGTATATCCATGTTCATCACATCTTGTCCTTGAAGATCAAATTCTAACATTTGACGAGCTGACAACAAGTAGAATCGTTTGCCTTCGTAGAGGAACATAGGGAATGTGACCTTCATAGATGTGTATTCCTGTTGGTACGTACCATTCACAATATTGAGCAAGAAGCTAAGGCCTTCTGGTGTGTCTGGATAGCGTTGCAATAAGTGCATCCACTCTCGGGTAGAGATGCCTTTCCACCCATTTTTAATGGCAGACCACAAATCAGGCACTACCCCACGATAGATGCTATATATATCTGTCATAAACCGTTCATGAATCGTAAGACCAGAGTCTACCACATCAATCGTAGCTCCTGTTCCTAGCGCACTGCGACCAAGATACTTCTCTATGGTGCTCACCGCAAGGTCCTTATCTGCTACATAATACGCAAAGATAGCCACTCCCTCTGGAATACGTAGTGTGGGATCGCTGACAACGTTATTTTCTTTCAAGGCCCTAGAAATTTTTGTATCCAGCCGTTTGAACTGTTTTGCATCTCCTAATGACGCGTCCAACACAACATAGATATGATGTAAATTACCTAATTCTGCAATGACATTTCCATTTTGATATAACTTAGCACCATAAGGTATGCCCGCTTCTCTCAAACAGGTGAGTATTTCCTCTACGAATTCATCCCCTTCATCCATGGAAAAGCGAAGTACGCAATGGTCAATGACACCATTTTCTTTATACAGCGATTCCCCTTCATGCACATTCCCTATATCTTCTAACATATCCTCCATCAACGATTCTAATGACTCTCGCATTACCTCGTTAAATTGGGCGGGAATATATAGTTCATACTGAATTTGTTTGTTCTTTTCTTCTGTTGCCATATCTCTTAGTTCTCCACTGTACTCATTGTTTCTAAACATGATGACCACTATACAGAAAAAGGGCTGTAAACACACTGCCTATCGGCAATCTGTTACAGCCCCTACTAACGATTAGTCCATTTCTTCGTACAATTTAATGACTGCATCGAATTCTTCATCAGTTGGAGCCACATAAACTTGTTCTCCATCTTCTTCATCAATGCGTGCAATAATCACTTCTGGTTCATCATGTTCAGTGTCTTCTTCTGGAGGAAGAGATACTAAAATCGCAAATGCTTTTCCATCATATTGAATTAGCATTTCCTCTTCATAGTACATTTCTTCTCCATTTTCGTCCTCAATGACAATCACAGATACTTCACCTTCGTAACCTTGTTCGATCATGGTAACCTCCTTATGAACGACTATCTAAATAGCCTTGTAAAATGACAACTGCTGCCATCTTATCAATGACTTTTTTCCGTTTCTTACGACTTACATCAGCGGCAATCAAGGATTTTTCTGCCATCACAGTGGATAAACGTTCGTCCCAAAATACGACTGGTGTGGAGATGAATTCTTGCATCTTCTCCACAAAGGCTTCCGTTTTTTCTGCCCGTTCCCCTTTGGTACCATTCATATTTTTCGGCATACCTACCACAATGGTGTCTACCTCATATTCACGGATTAATTCCGCAATACGCTGAAAGTCTTTTTCATGAGATGTGCGGCGAATAGTTTCAATGCCTTGCGCTGTAATATACAACGCATCACTGCATGCTACACCAATGGTCCGACTTCCCACATCTAGTGCCATAATTCGCATTATAATTGTTTCGCTTTCACATATTCTTTTACAAGTTCTTCAATAAGTTCATCTCGTTCGATACTGCGAATATCTTTCCGAGCATTGTTGTAACTTGTGATATACGTTGGGTCTCCCGAAATGAGGTACCCCGTAATTTGGCTAATCGGATTATATCCTTTTTCTACCAAGGCTTGAAACACATGCTGAAATACTTCTTCTGGTGTTAACGGTGTTGTTTGAACCGGCTTAATCACCATTGTTTTATCTGAAAGATTCATATAATCCCTCCTTATCATGAGCTTTCTACTGAAAGTCTCATCTATAGTAAACTTATCCAACCATGGATTGGATCGTTTCTTTACCTGCTACTAAGGCTTGGTCCATAGCAGCTGGATCTTTACCACCAGCTTGTGCCATATCTGGACGGCCACCGCCATTGCCACCAGCCGCTTGAGCTGCTGCTTTTACGATGTTACCGCAGTGGATACCTTTGCCAACTACGTCTTTTGTAGCCATGCAAACGAAATTCACTTTATCACCACCAGCTGCACCTAATAATACTACGCCAGAGCCAATTTTATCGCGAACCATATCCGCCATATCACGCAATTCGCCCATATCAGATACTGGTACGGAGGCTACTACTGCTGTTACATCGCCTACTGTAAATTGACCAGCTAAGACAGCATCAAGGTTGCCGCTGTTCAATTCTTTTTTCACTTGCTCTAGCTCACGTTCTACCGCTTTTGCATGGTCAAGCACTTGTTGTACTTTACCTACCACTTCTTGTGGTTTAGCTTTCACAAGAGCAGCTACAGCTTTGACTGTATGTTCTTCTTGTTGTGCTAAGGCAAGAGCTGCTTTACCTGTCACCGCTTCGATACGGCGTACGCCAGAACCAATACCACCTTCGGACGTGATACGGAATTGACCGATAAAACCAGTATTTTCTACGTGAGAGCCGCCACACAATTCGATGGAGAATTCTGGCACAGATACAACTCGTACTTCGGAACCATATTTTTCACCAAACAACGCCATAGCACCTTTTGCTTTCGCCGCATCAATGGACATAGTTTCTACTTCCAATGTGGAAGCACGAAGAATTTGTTCATTTACCATGTTCGTAATGATTTGTAATTCTTCTGCTGTCACTGGGGAGAAGTGTGTAAAATCAAAGCGCAAGTAGTCTGGTGTTACTAAGGAACCTGCTTGGTTCACATGCGTACCCAATACGGAACGTAAGGCAGCATGCAATAAGTGTGTTGCTGTATGGTTACGTGCCATATGTTGACGACGTTCTACATCGACTTCGAATGTCACTTCGTCGTTTACAGAAATACTACCTTCTACCACGGTACCTACATGGTACGTAGTGCCTTCTGGTAATTTTTTCGCTGTATGCACTTCTACCTTACCCAATGGACCTACGATGAAACCAGTATCACCTAATTGTCCGCCCCCTTCTGCATGGAATGGAGTCGTTTTTACGATGATTGTCACATCTTGACCATCTTCAGCACGGTCGATAGCTTTCGCCCCTTCACCAATTAACAATACTGTGGATGCTGTTGCACTTTCATCGTCAGAAATATGTTCGCCAGATAAATGGGTAATATCTGGAGTAGCTACTTTTGCGTCTACGTCTTCACGAGCCTCACGAGCACGAGTACGTTGCTCATTCATGGCGTTTTCAAAACCAGCTTGGTCGATAGTGAAACCAGCTTCAGAAGCGATTTCTTCTGTCAATTCCCAAGGGAATCCGTAAGTATCATATAACTTAAATACATCTTGACCAGGTACAGTAGTAGCACCGTCAGCTTTCAATGTATCCAACAATTGGCTCAACATATCAAGACCAGATGCCAAGGTTTGGTTAAAACGTTCTTCTTCGTTCGCCACCACTCGTTTGACGAAGCCTTGTTTTTCCACAATATTCGTAATAGCACCACCCAAGATATCTACTACGATATCTACTAATGGTACCAAGAATGGTCCTTGAATGCCTAATAGGCGACCATGGCGAACAGCACGGCGTAAAATACGACGAAGCACATAGCCACGGCCTTCATTAGATGGTAACACACCATCTGCAATCAATGCTACGATGGCACGAATATGGTCAGCGATAACTTTCAAAGAAACATCTGTATTCACATCAGTATGATACGTAACACCTGCTTTTTTCGCTGTGGCTTCGATGATTGGGAAAATCAAGTCTGTTTCAAAGTTACTCTCTTTGTTTTGTAGTACAGATGCCAAACGTTCTAAACCAGCGCCAGTATCGATGTTTTTCTTAGCCAATGGCTCGTACGTACCTTCTGCGGTACGGTTAAATTGCGTAAATACAAGATTCCAAATTTCAAGGAAACGATCGCAATCGCAACCTGGTGCACAGTTTGGATCATCACAACCACGTTCCGGTCCTAAGTCGTAGAAAATCTCGCTATCTGGACCACATGGACCTTCGCCAATTTCCCAGAAATTATCTTCCAAACGGCTGATATGGTCTTCTGGCAAGCCAATCTCATTATGCCAAGTGTCGTAGGCTTCTTGGTCATCTGGATATACCGTAACGTATAATTTTTCTTTGTCCAATTTGATGGCTTCTGTTAAAAATTCCCATGCCCAATGGATGGCTTCTTTTTTGAAATAATCACCAAAAGAGAAGTTTCCCAACATTTCAAAGAATGTATGGTGACGTGCTGTACGTCCTACGTTTTCAATATCACCGGTACGAATTGACTTTTGGCTTGTCGTAATTCGGGTACAAGGTGGCACCAATTTACCTGTGAAAAACGGTTTCAAAGGTGCCATACCAGCACCGATTAATAACAAAGATGGGTCGTTATCTGGAACAAGAGAATAACTCTCTTGCTTTAAATGTCCTTTACTTTCAAAAAAATTCAAATACGCTTGGCGTAATTCATTTCCTGTCATGGTTTCCCTCCTAAAATTGTCTATTGACTTTATTATACCACAGATTTTGATGAAAGTATGCAATAAGGTAAGGGATTCCTTACCATACATAGAAACAACAAGTATCTTCCGATGGGTTCATTCTTCATACTCCTTACGAACCATTTGAGTATAGCATATAAGCAGCCTTATAGGCTGCTTATGAAAAATCCCTTATGCAAAATTTATATATATTTGTTACCTACACTTAAACAAATTCACCAAAAACGTAACGACATAGAGTCCAATCGCTGTCAACACAATCGTCCCCCCTGGTGCAAAGTCTAGCCAAAAGGCGCTACATAATCCACCAACAACGGATAGAACTGAATATACGGTGGCGATACCCCAGGTTTCTTTGAAGCCCCGTTTCCATAAATGAGCAGAGGCAACAGGAACTATCATCAACGCACTAATTAATAGAATTCCTACTACAGTCATCCCCATCACAACGACCAAGGCTGTTAAGATGGCAAAGATCATGTTCACACGATTCACATTGATACCTACGGTACGAGCAATTTCCTCGTCAAAAGAAGTAAGCATTAAGGAGTGATATACAAATTTCATGATGATTCCCACTACTATCGCCACTGCACCAATGCCATAGATATCTGTCATAGTTACCGTCAAAATACTGCCGAATAAGAAATTCAATAGACCAGTACTTGGCATTTTTACCATCGTAGAGAATACGATGGCTAAGGATAATCCACCATAAAAGAATAATGCCATAATCATATCTGCGTATTGTTTTTGGTAGCGACGCACGAGTTCTATGCCCATCGCAGAAAGCACCGTTAATACTACAGCCCCTAATGGAGGGTATACTTTCAATAAAGATGCCCCTGTCACACCAGCAAAGGCAATATGTCCTAATCCATCACCGAGCATAGATTGACGTTTGATGACGATGAACATACCGATTAAGGGGCACATGAGTGCCACAATAAGGCCTGCTAAAAAGGCACGTTGCATAAATGTATAGGATAAAATGTCCATCTTAACCTCCTAAATGCCATGCCAAACGAGAGCCTTGATGACTTTCCATAAAGCCTTTACAAGGTCCATAATAACAAGCATGTCCATCCACACATAAAATTGTATCTGCTACTTCCATAGCTTCTGTTACATCATGAGTGACCATAATGACAGTAATATTTTCTTGTTGTAAGGAGCGCAACACTTCATAAATTTTCTTACTTGTTTCGTAATCAATGCCACTTGTGGGCTCATCCAATAAGATATAGTTCGGTTTTCGTGCCAAGGCTTGGGCTAACATGACACGTTGTTGTTGACCTCCACTGAGTTCTCCAATACGGCGTTTCAAGAAATCTTGCATGCCCACCAATTCCAAAGCGTCCAAGATGCGTCCTTTTCTATCTTCCTTCGGCACATGAAATAATGCAAGTCCCACTACCTCTTCTACGGTTGCAGGAAATTGGGCTGCATTCTTGTTATAAATTTGTGGCACTAAGTGAATGAGCCCTTTCATTTGTGCCTCTTTCGGACTAATGCCGTCTAAGCAAAGATGACCTGCTGTCGGTTCTAATAGTCCTGCTACCATACGAAGCCAGGTGGTTTTCCCAGATCCATTAGGTCCCACCACTAGTACGAACTCACCTTTGGGAATGGTGATGGTCATATTATGGATAACCGTCTGAGATCCATAGGAAAATTGTACATCTTGTATGTGAATGCCTGTGTGCGTCATTGTTAACTCCTTTATGTTTCTAGTTATCGCATATATGGCAAAAGCTGTAATGACAGTATCATTACAGCTTGTGTGTTATAGTACGCGTTTTGCCCCCCTGTAACGTGGCCCCCAGTAACTGTCATCAATATCAGCTACGGCTACGCCACTGCTAGATGTGGCACTGATGAATTGCCCATCTCCGATGTATATACCAGAATGAGAAATACCTGGTTCATAGGTTTCAAAGAATACTAAATCACCTGGTTGTAGGTTATTTTTTTCTACTTTTTTACCCACTGTATACTGTTCGTCAGCTTGGCGCGGCATATCAAAGCCTATCTTTTGGAATACATATCGAATATATCCAGAGCAATCAAAACCTGCTGGTGTAGTGCCTCCAAATTTATAAGGCACGCCCGTAAATGTATTCGCATAGGTCAAAACCTCTTTCACATTGCCAGATACAGGTTGATGTCCAATATCTAAGCCTTTGTATGTTTTGCCTTTCTTTTTGAAAGTCAGCCCTTGTGGGGCAGCGCTTTTGCCTTTTTTATTCTTTACTGTAGAAGTGATAGCTGTGGATTCTCGATTTGAATCGCTATGAGACAATAATTTAGCATCTTTTTCAGAAATTTCTTTTTTCTTCGACACAGTATTGGTTGCGGCTGGCAGTGGTTTACCCATCAATTTTTTATAGGTCTCTGCCCCTAATATACCGTCCACTGTTAGTCCGTGATCTTTTTGGAATAATCTAACAGCCCACTTTGTATTTGCATCATATTCGCTAGTTTCTCTAGCTTTATAACCAGCAGCGATGAGTTTCTTTTGAATACCAAGAATTTCATTGCCTGCATCACCATATTGATAGGCCCCTTGTACACTAGTACCTAGAAAACCTAAAAATAGAGCGATGGCAAGGTATTGTTTCTTTTTACTCGTCATAGGACTCCTCTCTTATATACGATTATTTGTCTTGTATATGACAGTTTATGGTATCTTTCACCCAATATAACGGTCGTTGTTTAACCTCTTCAAAAATTCGTCCCACATATTCTCCGATAATACCAATGCCTACCAGTTGTACACCACCTAGGAAGAAGATAGCCACTCCTAATGTAGACCAACCACTGATTACATTGTCAGAGAAAAAGTGTACGAATAATATGTGTCCGATCATAATCAGGCTTAATAGTCCGCATAGCAAGCCGATATATAAGGCTAAACGCAAGGGTACCCTAGAAAATGCTGTAATACCGTCTAAAGCAAAGCGCATCATTTTTTTTACACTAAATTTAGATGTTCCTGCAAAACGTGGGGGTGCTACGAAGTGAAATTCATGTTGCACGAACCCCAAGTCGCCTACAATGCCACGCAAAAATCTGCCATGTTCACGGAAGTTTTTCAATGTTTCCAAGGATTTTCGATTCATCAAACGAAAATCAGAACCACCTTCCACGATAGGAACATTGGCTAATTTGTTAAGCACTTTGTAATAGTATTTCGATGTAAAAGCTTTTGCCCAACTAGCATCTTCTGTGGAATCGCGAATGGTACGAACTACATCTGCACCTGCTTCCCAATGCTTCACTAGCTCTGGAATCAATTCTGGTGGATGTTGCATGTCTCCATCCATGGTGATGACCGCATCACCTTGGGCGTAATCTAATCCACAGGTCAAGGCTAATTGATGACCGAAGTTTCTTGCTAATAACAGCACTTTTACTTTTGGATCTTGATTACCAATATATCGTAGCATGCCTGCACTATCATCACTGGACCCATCGTCGACGAAAATAATTTCATGGTCATAGTCAAGAGTTTGCAATACATCTTTGACTGTAGTATAAAATTTTTGAATATTATCTTCCTCATTAAATACGGGAACAACAATTGACAGTAACATAGCTCCTCCTTATGATCTTTACCTATCTATTTTACAGGATTGAGACTTGTTTTGCAAACTCCGCTGTATATGGCGTACTTTCCCCGCTTTCGTGCCTAGAACGTAAGGAGCGAACGCCATACACTTCTCCACAAATTTACGTTCCACTGAGAGTGCTCCGCTGTATATGGCGTTCTTTTCCCACTTTCGTGCCTAGAACGTAAAGGGCGAACGCCATACACTTCTCCACAAATTTACGTTCCACTGAGATTTGCTCCGAAGTGTATGGCGTTCTTATATTTATATATGGCTATGCACTCGCTTCATGAAATCAGACATAATAGCTACGCCAGTGAAGGAATGTTGCAAGCATTGTTGGTAATTGTGCTCGTGTATGCCACCCAAAGCAATACCTTGTACTTGTGGGTAATGTGTCTGAATTTGTTTCAACAGTTCCTTCCCCCGCTTAACGCCAATGCCTGGATGTCCTTCTTTGCATGGTGTAGGAAAGATGGGACTGATTAAGACGTACTCCAAATTAGGGATTCCTAGAGAGGCTAACAACTTGATGTCATCTTCGTTATGAACGGTGCTCCACATAGTTATGTCCTGAAAATGTTGCTGCAATGCAATCCATAAATCCTGTTGTTCAGATTGCCAATGGCGTATTAGATTAGTTGGTAGATGGATTCGTTTTGCTTTTGCCAAGACTACTCCTAATTGCTCTCGATTCGTAATAACCTTGCCATGGTATACCACGGTTCTACCTATGGCATCGCAGAGTTGGAGATACTCCTCAAAAGATAGATCTGTATCACGGCACAGGGTGTACAGACTACTGTGGTTTCTCATCCAACTATCTGGTTCAACACTATCTGTCCTCCCCTTAGGCAATCTAGTGTTATGAAGATTCTCTTTTACCGTAGATCTATATGCTCTATGTATATTATATGGTAAACTACTTTCTTCTGTATGATTAATACAATGTTTACCATACGTTTGTAGCCTTTCTACTCCTCTAGACAATGCTACACCATATGTTGCTAAGCTAATATCATCTTTCAGTAGCTGGCGATTTGTAATCAACACTAAGGTGTCTATAGATGGGCTATTTTTCTTCATAGAGCACATCGATATAATCACTCATCACCACTTGCATGCCTAAGGCTTTCACATCTTCCATGGCTTCGGCTACGGTTCTACTGTCAGCAATTTCAAATTGTGCATCCCCTTCTTCTTGTTTCTTTTCCTCTGAGGAATGTTCACCAATGCCTGTGCTGACACCTGCTGACAATTTCGTCGCTGCTAATGGTAGGACCCCGTTACGGAACCTAGCTGTTTCTCTAGTAGAAATCGTAATATTTGCATAAGGTAGGAATAAGCGATATGCCAAGATGACTTGTAATAATTGAGCTTCTCCTACGTCCCCTGCATTGATGGTATCATCATTGACGATAGGACGCAGGCGTGGGCAGGAAATACTAATTTCTCCATGCGGATAGGCACGTTGTAACAAATACGCATGCAAGGCTGTGGCAAAGGCATCTTTTCTAAAATCATCCAATCCCAGTAAGGCTGCTAACCCTACTCCACGCATTCCTCCTCGCAAGGCTCGTTCTTGCGTTTCTAATCGGTATGGAAAGATACTTTTATTGCCTAATAAATGCAATGTTTTATAGTTTTCCCAATTATAGGTTTCTTGGAATACGGTCACATAATCACAACCGCATTCTCGTAGGTACGCATAATCGTCTACATTGGCAGGGTAAATTTCTACGCCTACTACTTTGAAATATTTTTTTGCTAATTCACAGGCACGCCCAATGTACGAAATAGGGCTATGGCGTTCACTTTCCCCAGTCAAAATTAAAATATCCTGTAATCCTGTTTTGGCAATATTTTTTAATTCTTCTTCAATACCTGCTTCATCTAACTTCGCTCGATGGATCTGATTTTTACAGTTGAAGCCACAATATACGCATAGGTTATCGCAATAATTTGAAATATATAACGGTGTAAACAAATATACAGAATTACCAAAGTATCGTGTTCGTACGGCCTTTGCTTTTTCCGCTAGTTCTTCCAAAAATGGTTCTGCTGCAGGAGATAATAAAATTTTCAGTCCTTCTACATCAATGGTATCTTCTTGCAACACACGGCGCACATCATCTGCTGTGTATCGATCGTACGTATATTGCTCACGTTCTCGCAATACCGTTTCTAAAATGGGACTTTCAATTTGATCCATGTGGGGGCGATACTTCCAACATGGATCATCTATATGGTATCTGGTGGTACTAGACATGGCTATTCCTTTCCTATTATCTCAAAAATCCGGTCAACGGAGATGAAGCGCTACCACCGCTTTCAAGAGTAGGTCCTAATTTTGACAAATATGCCAATCGTCCTGCTTGAATGGCTAAACCAAAGGCTTTCGCCATACCTCGAATATGACCTGCGGAGGCTACGGCCGTATTTGCCATGATCGCAGTTACGCCCATTTCCATAGCTTCTGCTGCTTGGGATGGAGCACCAATACCAGCATCTACGATGATAGGCAAGTCAATTTCATTCACTAAAATTTTGATAAATTCCTTTGTCTGCAATCCACGATTAGATCCAATTGGCGCCGCTAAAGGCATCACCGCAGCAGCTCCAGCATTCACCAAATCACGAGCTACTTCTAAGTCTGGATACATGTATGGCATAACGATGAAGCCTTCTTTTGCTAATATTTCTGTAGCTTTAATGGTCTCTCCATTATGTGGCAATAAATATTTTGAATCTTTCATAATTTCTACTTTTACAAAATCTCCACAACCTGTGGCACGTGATAGTCGCGCAATGCGTACCGCTTCTTCCGCATCTCTAGCACCACTTGTGTTAGGAATTAAGATCGTATCCTTTGGGATAGCATCTAAAATATTTTCCACTTCTCCACCTACCGCTCGACGTAGAGCTAAGGTAATCATTTCTGCGCCCGCTTCTTCTAGGACAGCCTCGATTAAGTCGATAGAAAATTTGCCAGACCCCAAGATAAATCGAGAGTGTAATGTATGTCCTCCTAAGGTCCATGTATCTTGTGTTTCCATATCTTTCACTGAAAGTGTCATAGTATGTCCTCCTTAATCAATATCTTCCCCATGTAATAGTTGAATCACAGCATTTGCCATATGTCCAGCGCACACCATGACACGAGCCGCAGTGATTTTTCCGATAGAATCAATATCGCTCACTCCATCGCCACATAGATACCAACGATGATGTCTTCGTTCACGGCGAATACCATTACTATCGCCCCAACCTGCCATACCTGAGCAACCTACTAATAAGGGCTCTGCTGGATGGGTCAAAATCACTTCTGTCATCCACGCTTTTGTAACAGCCTTGTCCACTGCTTCTACGACCATGTCATAGCCATCGATTAATTCAGATAATCGCTCTGGTGTGAGACATTCATTATGCACTATGACTTCACAGTTTGGATTCATCCGATTGAGATGGCCTTTCATAGCCTCCACTTTTAAAACTCCTACATCATTCACGTCATAGTATTGACGGCCTAAATTGCTCTCATCCACAACGTCGAAGTCTACGATTTCTAACTGACCAATTCCAGCACGGCACAATGCCACTGCCACATGGGAGCCAACACCACCCACACCGATAAGCAGAACTTTTTTATCTTGTAAAGATACCATTTAGCCACCTCCTACAAAGGTTACTACTTCCATTGTGTCTGCAGGACTGACACGAGTGGATTCCCAATCCGCTTTGGAAAGGATTTTGCCATTATACTCCACAACAATGCGATCCATACGAAACGCTAAAGCTTCTAGTACTTCCTGTACCGTTTGCCCTTCATAATTATAAGTACTTCCGTTGACTTTCATAGTATCCTCCTAACTATAGCGTTTGCTATATACCTATTTCAAACTAGCATGATGCCAATCATTTGTCATGGCTCCTTCACTACATACTAGTATAAAAAAACAGCACGAAAAACCATACCCGCGGTGGTATGCCCCTTCATGCTGTAGCACTCTATCGTCTCACTATTCTGTTCCCCTTGTACATCCACTTAGATACACCTTCCATGTATACTCATATACGATACACTATCTTATAAAAGCACAAAAAAGGACATCCTGTTGGATGTCCTCAGTATGACGAATCAAACTTATCCTACGTTGGCATTATCCAAATCAGGTTATGGGTCAAAACTTTCGTTTACTCTCAGCCAGTAGGCTCCCCAAAGTTCTCTTTCAGTATACGCTGATACAGCTCAATTTGCAAGCCTAAGTATCAACATTTTTTATCGTCTCCGTGCAGACACAGAGGCATAATTTTTAATCACAACGATAGGTGTCATTTGGCTATCATTACCAAATGGATTATCGATTAGAATCTGTGCAATTTGCTGTGGCTTTAATCCACGACTATGCCCTAAGATAGCTGCTCGTTTTAAATCATTCACGTCCGCTACACAAGCCCCATAAGCTCCTGTTGCTTTCATGATAGCATCGGCTACTGCATGTGGTTGTTTTGGTCCATATACAATGCATTTATCAAATGGAGGCATCGTGCCCGTTACATCATCTGTTAAGGATGCGGTCCGTGCCATTTGATAAAATACACCAGATTTTTTGAACACTTTCGCAACGGCTCCACAGAGGAAGGCAAACATCATTTTCCATTCCCCTTCTTTATCCATAGCTGCTTGCATACCATACACAGATGCCATAGAACCATCTGGATGGATAAAGCGATTTAAAAACTTAGCTTGCCAAGATACTTTTAAATCTTCTGGTCGTGTAAACTCCCCTTGCGTGATAGCCACGACGGATTCTGCTACACACACAATGTCTTCTGGTCCAATATAAGGACCTGCAAATTCTACGATAGCCTCTACGATATCATCTTTATTCGTTAAAATGCGAGTAGGGATTGGTAAAAGTTCTAATTCTGCCATGATGTACCTCCTATTTACGCATTGCTACTTCTAACTCTTCTGCAGTTAGAGTAATTCTAGTTTTTGAAATACGGTATGCCTCGCGACCTACTACTTGATGGTAAATATCGATAGGCATATCTGGGAATCCCACTAAATCTTTACGAATGTTACCACTATTAGCCGTCATCACTAGACGCAAACGAATAGTACTACCTTGTCGTTGTTTATAGACCAAAGCTTCCCAATAGCCATCATGACGTTCTGCTTTTGCGTCGGTTAACCACGATTGAATTCGTACATTGTCAAATTGTTCTTGTGGTAATAAATGACGAGGGAACATATCCATGATGGTTCCGTATTGTTTGCCTCTGTTCACAAATGGAATATCCGTAGATAACACTACTTGATCAAAACTAATGTCTTCTACCACAAATGGAGTGCGACGTTTCACCAAGATTACAATGTCTTCATTGCCTTGGCGCCATGCAAATATGCGGTAGGCAATATAAATGATAGCAATGATACAGGCTATCCACACTAGGGTATCTATTAATGTGTAAATATACATAATTCCTCCTAAAGAGTAATGAGCTTAGCTTCTAAGCTAGTATCTTTGAAAATATCTTGTACGATAGGAGTCACTCGCTCTGCATGACTCGTGACACAAACTTGTATCGTTCCTATTCGACCACTTGTTTGTTCTAAATCTTCTCCGTACAAAATAGCTCCTACTGCATCGGATGTTTCCCACGCAGGATCTACAAAGCAAATTCGATTATCCGTCAATTCTCGCAATACAGGTTCTACTAAAGGATAATGGGTGCAACCTAAAATAGCTACTTCCACATTTGCCTCCACCAAAGGCTGTACATATTCTTTTGCACAATGTCGTAAGACCGCATCATCTAAATGGCCTTCCTCAATGCAGGCTGCCAAGTCTTTACAACCTTGTTCTACCACTTTCACATGGGGCTTTAAGCTATGTACCGCATCCATATGTTTATGACTATTGATAGTCGCTACCGTAGCCATAATGCCTAAAGGGCCTTTTCGTTTCTGTTTCACTTTGATGCGCAGAGCATCATGAATCCCCTGTGACATTCCCACAATAGGCACCGCAAATCGTTTGGATAACTTATCCAAGGCTACTACAGAAAATGTATTACAAGCGATGACGATCAGTTTCACTGGCTGTGCCACTAAAAACTCTGCAATGTTTGTAGCAATGCTTTCAATTTCCTCAATGGGTCTATTGCCAACTGGATTGTTAGCACTATCTCCGACGTAAATAAAATCTTCTTCTGGAAATTCTTGGTTAAGCACAGATAATACAGACAATCCACCGATGCCAGAGTCGAATACTCCAATAGGTAATTCTTTCTGTATGGGCGTCATTCCCTAATCCTCCTCTGCTACTGCTTTCATAGGTTTAAAAAATACGTCTGGCAAACGAATTATTTTACCGGTTTCCTTAGAGGTAAACACATTTTTTGTCTCTCCAGTACATATCAGCGCATCATCACTGTCACGGATAATCCGATATGTGAAAGTACATTGTGCCCGCGACAAGGAGGCGACTGTTAATTCTACCCGCAATACATCATCAAAACGTGCTACTTCCTTATATTCACAACTCACTTTTGTGATAGGAAATACGATGCCCTCTTGCATCATGTCCCATAGACTAATGCCACAACGGCGGAAATATTCAATTCTTCCCATTTCAAACCATCGCAAATGATTCGTATGATGGGCAATCTCCATCATGTCCGTTTCGTAAAAGCGGACGCGCAATGATGTAGAAATCATCGTATACTACCTTTCCTATGCAATAAGAGGCTCCAAGGAGCCCCTTCTACTACTTAATCAATTGATCCGATTGGCACAAATTTTTCTGCTTGCTCTTTATGAGAAGCCTTAATATAGCGATTGGCTACTTTCATAGCAATAGCTAAAACAGCTACATCATCTACCCAGCCAAGACCTGGTACACTATCTGGGATAAAATCGATAGGTAAAATTAAATATCCCAGAGCCCCAGCTATAACAGCTTTCACAAATTTGGGGGTGTCATTATCACGTAAACAATAATATAACATAACTGCTTTTCGTGCAAACATAATATTACGACCCATGCGATTCACAGTAGACATAAAGGCATCAGATGTAAAGGTTTTTCCATACTTAAGGATTTGTAAGATATTCATAGTTATAACCTCTCTGATTATTGTTTGAACTTGTCTTTTGCTTGTTCTGCTAAGTCAATGGCTTTTTCTTTTGTTTGTTCTGCCAATTCCACTGCTGTTTCCTTCACAACTTCCGCTTTTTCACGAATGTCTTGCACCGCTTCTTGTGCGTGATCAATCGCTTTGGCTGTCAATTCAGAAGCTTTTTCTTCTACTTGCTGTAATGTCGGCTCTACCACCTCTTTTACCTGTTGAAGTTTTGGTTCTACCTTTTCTTTTACTTGTTGTAATTTTGGTTCTACCACTTCTTTTACATCTTGCATAACAGCTGTGGCTTTTTCCACCACTGGTTCTACTTTAGTTTGTAAGGAATCATTTAATGTTTGTCGCACCGTATCTGCTTTTTCATAAGCTGCTTTTGTATATACGCTTGCTTTAGATGCTGATGTACCTGCTACAGCACCAGTTAAAGATAATGCTTCAGTTGCCAAAATTTTAAGCAAAGAGCCTACGCCTTTTGCAGCATGACGAGCATTATCTAGTAATTCTTCATTACCACTTTTCTCTAATGTGTCTTTCACCGTAGCTGCCAAGATGGATACGGCTCCTACTGCTAGATCTTTTACAGCACTTACATTAGCCAACAAATCAGATCCAACAAAAGAACCTGCAAAGCCTTTGGCACTTGCTAAGTAATCATTACCAGACACCTGTACATCATTTAAGAAATCTACAGTTTCATTACCCAACGGTTTATCTCGAAGTGGTGTATTCGCCAATGTGATGACTGTTTCTTTATTATGTTCATAAATCTCCACCAAACGTTGGCGATAATTTTCAAAGTTAGGACATGCTGGCATACCTTCTTCGATCCATTGTGCCGCTATTTTACCAACGCCGTAAGTGATGGCTGATGCTACTGGCACACGAAGAATCACTGTTGGCACGATGGTACACACTAAGGCTGCTACAGCGCTGCCACCAAGGCCCACTAAAAAACTAGTCACACCCTCTTTGGCAGGACATACACCATAGGCTTGAGCGATACGGCTCACCATATATACGTCATTGGCCAATAATCCAGCATATGTAAAACTTGGCAATGCTGCAATTCCTGCTGCACGAGCTGCTGCCCAACGACAAATTGTTTCTACTTCTTCTTGTACATTCGTTGCTTGAGCAAGTGTTTCATTATTGTATTCCAACTGTTCCATATTTGTCTCCTATACTTACCACAAAACATTTAAGTGTAAATGTACTGATTACCCTTATTGTATCAAATTTCGCCATGAATTACCAACTTGTTAATCCACCATCTACCGTCCATGCTGCTCCCGTCACAAAAGAGGCTTTCTCACTGATTAGAAAAGCAATGACTTCTCCTACTTCTTTTGGTTGCGCAATCCGTCCCAACGGATAGTGCAGTGCCATCTCTTCCTTAGCTTTCACAATATCCCCCGATGGTTCATTGGCTAATTGTTTTGCCACTAATGAAGTGTCTACATCACCAGGACACACACAATTAACGCGAACACGATGAGGCGCCATTTCTAAGGACAGAGATTTCGTAAAACTCACTACAGCCCCTTTGGATGCTCCGTACACAGTGCACGCCACATTACCTTGTAGTCCTGCATCACTTGATATGGTCACAATACTACCATGCACTTGTTTCAAATACGGTGCTGCGGCTTGGCATAAAAAGACGGTACCTTTTACATTGGTTCCAAACATCTCATCAAAGTTTTGCTCATCCACATCTTCCAATAGTCGCTCTTCATAATACCCAGCTGCCGTTACCAAAGCATTCAAATTGCCAAATAGACGCACTGTATCTTCTACAATACGACGGCAATTCATAACCTTACTTACATCGCCTTGTACAAATCGTACTTTTGAAGAAATGCGGCGCAATTTGACTACCGCTTCTTGTCCATCCCATTCATTACGACCATTGATGACAACACACCAACCTTGCTTTAGCAGTAATTCCGCAGTAGCAAACCCGATACCCGATGTGCCGCCACTGATTAATGCTACTTGATTATCACTAAACTTTTGCATAATCACTCCTACTATATAATTCCCAGTGAAAGTAAATAGTCATAGGACAATTTCATTAACATTGTCAGAGACATAGCGATAAACAAAAATCTCACTAGTCCTGCGCCTTTCATCATGGCTAACTTTGATCCCGCAGTAGCGCCAATAATTTGTCCCGCTGCAACTGCTAAACCATAGCCATAGTTCACTTGATCCATATAGATGAACACCATCAAGGACCCAAAGTTACTCACTGTATTTAGTACTTTGGCATTTCCTGATGCGCCTAAGAAATCGTACCCCATAAACAAGAAATAGAATATTAAAAACACCCCTGTGCCAGGTCCAAGAAATCCATCATATAAGCCGATAACAATAGCCACTGCTACATAAGCAAGTAATTTCCATCCTGATTTACGTTCCACTTGTGCTATGGTACCCCAATCTTTTTTGGTAAGCACCACAATGAATACTGCCAACAATAATACAATAATAAGGGGTTTTAAAAATGTGCCTGGCACATAGACTGCTATATAGGCGCCTACCATAGAGATAAGCAGAGTGAATGGCATGATCCATTTCACGAATGTCCAATCTACCAATTTGTTTCTGGCGAAGTTAATCATTGCTGTGCCAGATCCAAAGACACTAGATAATTTATTGGTCCCTAAGCACATGGCCACCGGCATATTCGTCAGCATCAAAGCAGGCAACGAAATCAACCCACCTCCACCTACAATGGAATCAATAAACCCCGCTAGGGCTCCTGCAAAAAATAGTATAATACCTATGAGTAAATCACCTTCCATAGTGTGAGCCCTCCTCTCTTATATACATCACTTTGATGTCTTATTGTCTCTTCTAGTCCTCAATACGAGGCAAAATTTTATTATATCCATCAGCACCATAATTTAAGCACCGTTTCACACGACTTATGGTCGCCGTACTAGCTCCTGTTAATTCTACAATTTGCTCATACCCTGTACCTGCTTTCAATAATCGTGCCACTTCTAAGCGTTGAGAGATAGACTTTAATTCTCCAATGGTACAAATATCTTCAAAAAATTCATAACATTCTTCTAGTGTTTCCAACGACAAGACTGCCCGAAATAACTGGTCATGCATTGGATTCTTAAGTTTTTGATTCAACCTTCTACTCCTTCATAATTCTATTCAGAATGTACTTTATTTCACTACCATTATACCATAGGAAATATCATACATATATCATTAATTCATTGTTCTTGTACAAAAAAATAGAGGTTAGTTGATACTCGTATATCAACTAACCTCTGTTGTATAATTGTTTGCTGATTCTTTTCACTTAGAACGCTGGGATAATAGATCCTTTGAATTCTTCTTGAATGAATTTACGTACTGGTTCAGATTGGTAAATGGACAATAATTTTTTATATGTTTCATTATTTACATCTTCTGTGCGAACAGCAATTACATTAGCATATGGAGAATCTGTGCTTTCCACTACAACAGCATCTTTTTGTGGGTTCAAACCTGCTGGAATTGCATAGTTTGTATTCACTGCTGCTACATCAACATCATTTAGGGAACGAGCAATTTGTGCCGCTTCTAATTCACGAATATCAATGTTTTTAGGATTGCTTGTAATATCTGCTACGGAAGATTTTACAGTGCCACCGTCTTTTAATGTAATCAAACCTGCTTGTTGTAATAATAACAAGGCACGACCACCATTGGTAGGATCGTTAGGAATCGCTACAGTAGCGCCATTTGGTACATCTTTCAAATCTTTATATTTGTTAGAGTAAATTGCCATTGGTAACAAAATAGTTTTGCCGATAGATTGAATTTTCAAACCTTTATCTTTTACTGTGTTATCCAAGAATGGTTGATGTTGGAAAGAGTTCACATTCAATTCTTTTTGATCTAAGGCAATATTCGGTTGAATATAATCGCTGAACTCAACGATTTCGATATTCAATCCTTGTTTTGCTGCTTCACCTTTTACAAATTCCATAACTTTTGCATGAGGACCTGCTGTTACACCTACTTTAATTGGTGCATCTGCTGCTGGTTTTGCTTCTTCTTTACCACACCCTGCTAATAATAACACTAAAGATGCAATGGCTAATAAGCCGACTAAAATACGCTTCATAATATCTCCTTTATTTTTTATTCACTTTACGGGATAAATAGTCACCTGCACTTTGGATGACTTGTACTAATACAATTAAGATGATGATAGTGGCTAACATCACATCTCCTTGGAAACGTTGGTATCCATAGCGAATCGCAATATCCCCAAGACCGCCACCACCGATAGCACCTGCCATAGCAGAATAGCTAATTAAGTTAACGATTAGGACTGTAATATTATCGATTAATGTTGGTAACGCTTCTGGCAACAACACTTTCCAAATAATCTGCAATGGTGTAGCCCCCATGGATTGAGCTGCCTCGATAACACCGCCATTCACTTCTTTGATCGCTGTTTCTACTAAACGAGCTAAGAATGGGATGGCCGCCAATGTCAGTGGCACACAAGCTGCGGTCGTACCAATGGATGTACCTGCTACTAATCGAGTAAATGGAATGATGGCTACCATTAAAATGATGAACGGAATGGAACGCGTGGCATTTACGATAGCACCTAGCACTTTATTCACCGCTTCATTTTGCATGATATGACCACGGCTGGTGATAACTAAAATTACGCCCAATGGAACACCTAATAGAACGGCTACTACAGTGGAAATCACCGTCATTTGTACAGTTTCTAAGAAACCTTGTAGCAATAAATTAATGATTTGCTGTGACATAACCGATCACCTCGCTTCCAATTGGTAAATTATGTAAGTAGTCGATAGCCGCTTCTGATTTAGCGCGCTCCCCTTTTAATTCTACGATCAAATGACCAAAGCTCATATCTTGAATATAATCTACACCGCCAAACAAGATACTTACATCTGTATCAAATTTACGGATAATGCTTGCCACTACAGGTTCATCTGTTACATTGCCTTTGAAAGTCAATCGTACAATCGGATTAGCCCCTTCTACCCAAGTTTCATTCAATGTTAAATGAGCAATGGCATCTTCTGGCAAGTCATGACGGATGATGGCAGACACGAATTCTTTCGTTGTGGCTTCTTTTGGTTCTGTAAATACATCCACTACAGGACCTTCTTCAATAATCGTACCACCTTCAATAACAGCTACACGATCACAAATCTCTTTAATAACATTCATTTCATGAGTAATCAAGACAATGGTCAAGTTTAATCGACGATTGATGTCTTTCAACAAGGCTAAAATAGATTTTGTTGTTTGTGGGTCAAGAGCTGACGTAGCTTCATCGCATAATAACACTTTTGGATTGCTGGCTAAGGCACGGGCAATACCAACACGTTGTTTTTGACCACCGGATAATTGGGACGGATAGTTGTCTAAACGATCCGACAGTTTCACGATGTCTAGAATTGGTAAAATACGTTCTCTAATTTCTTCTTTTGACAATCCTTGCAATTCCAATGGAAATGCTACATTGTCGTATACTGTGCGGGATGAAAGTAAATTAAAGTGTTGGAAAATCATACCAATGTGTTTACGTTCTTCACGTAATTCTACTGTGTTCAACTTCGTTAAATCTACACCGTCCACAATAACGGATCCAGATGTAGGACGTTCCAACATATTGATACAACGAATCAAGGTAGATTTACCGGCCCCAGATTGACCAATAACGCCAAAAATTTCGCCTTCTTCTATAGTTACATTAATTTCTTTCAAGGCTTCCACGCGGACAGCACCTTCATAGACTTTTCGAATCTGTTTAAGTTCTATCATGAAATCCTCTCCTTTTCAAACTAAATAAAATAAGAGCTCTCAGTAACCTAAGAGCTCTTGGGTATGCCTAAATTGTACAATGTGAGTAGACAGACTGTCAACAATTCCCACTATACTACTTGCCTATTGTTTATTATAGTTTAAATCTATAGCTTCATATTTAGAGATGCTCACTCTTTATAACAAGTACCCTATTATCCTAATCAGTTAACCCGCTCTAACTCACTTGATACCTTCATCTTTACGTCCTTTAAACAGTTTTATGAAAGTATCCAATTTCTACTGGCATGAAAACCCCTCATTATAAATCAATGAAAGCTAGCATTTCCACTAAATACATTCACTATCTAAAAAAACTATTCTTCCTCGTATACTAGCCATATACTAATTATCAGGTATTCTATACAAATACCTGTACTTTCCGTAATGACAGCGGTCAATAGTCGGATGAATATACTCCCTAACATACAATTCACATACTAGCTAGCCTTGTTTCTGGAGCTTAATGCCACCACGTTTTGCAATGAATGCAGCTAAGAAAATACCACAAGTGCCTGTAATTAATTGTGGCCAACCCATGCTAAATAAAATCCCTTTTTGCATGGCTTCAGGAATACCCGGCATCAATTGAAATAGTGCCAAGAATAAACCATAAAGAACGACACTCTTTACGATAGCCCCTGTAATAGCGGTCATCCATACACGTTTTGTTCCTAATACCTTTACAGTCATTGCATATGCCATGCTACCAATAGCCACCACAGGTACAAATAAAGGTATGGTCAACATACCTTGTAAAAATGCCATGAGAGGTGTTACACAAGCCACTACGAATCCACTCCACAATCCATATCGCCACGTAGCCAGTGCCGTACACGCACCTACGATGGAGCCCACTAAAAATTGCACTAAACCGTGCATAGGAATAATCATGCGAAGAAATCCTTGGCTTAGCAAAGCAATAGCTAAGAGCAAGGCACTTCCTGTTATCGTTTTGACTGACATTATGCTAACCCTTCTTCCATTAAATGTTGTAATTGTTCAGCTAATACTTTTGCTGCTTTACCTGGTTTACCATCACCTACAGGTTCACGATTCAAAGTGGTAATCGGAATAATGCCACCAATCGTATCGGTGAAGAAGATTTCGTCTGCATCTTTTAGGAAAGCTTCATCAAATTCACGCTCAATAATCGTAATCCCTGCTGTTGGTGCTACACGAGTTACCACTAACTGACGAGTGATGCCCTTTAGAATATGATGGTTGGCTGGATGCGTATAACACACACCATCTTTCATCACAAATACATTAGAGGTTGCTCCTTCTGTAACAATACCATCACGCACTAAAATAGCTGTATAAGCACCTTTTTTCTCGGCTTTTGTTTGGGCCAAAATATTAGGAATTAAGTTTAATGTTTTGATGTCTACACGAGCCCACCGTTCATCAGGCAAGGTAATGGCTTTTACACCTTCTTGCAAAGCCCCTAAATCCGTTGTAATCGGTTTAATAAACATATACATTTGCGGTTCTAATTTAGAACGCTCAAAGGCATGATGACGAGGCGTTACCCCACGAGTAATCTGCAAGTAAATATATCCATCAGTAATTTCACTTTGTTCAATCATGATTTCGTGCAACTCTTGCAACTCATCAGGAGGCATGCGCACAGGAATGTCCATTTCACGCATCGAACGATACAAGCGATCTTGATGGTAGGAAAAGGCAAAAGCGCGACCATTATACACACGCACTACCTCGTATACACCATCACCAAAACAATATCCCCTATCATCAAGACTAACCACCTTGGCGCCAGACTCTACCATCTCGCCATTAAAATATGTTAATTCTTTCATAGTAACACCTCATAGCATACATACGAATCAAGTATTATCTTCATTATAGTACAGACAAGTATAAAATTCTACACCTTTTACATCAAATCTCCTGTATAAGCAAACAATCTACCACTAACGCAAACTAAGCAACGCGCAAGTTTGCAAATAACATCCCTCCACCTGAGGAGCGCAGTTACGAGTAGCAGTCTTGTGGTGTTGTTCCTTTCTGTCTGAATCACACAAACGCAAGAAGACCGTAACATACCCCTGAACAAACATAACCACTGTATCAGTTTGAGAAGGGGTGTGTTACGGTCTTCCCTTTGCTTATTCAGTTAAAAACGCCACAGGCTGCATAGTGTTAGAAGCGACGATTTATTTACCTAAGAAATACCCACGTATAGATTTCGGCAATGTTTCTAATCCTTTTGTCACTCCAAAAGACAAGATGACTGCGCTCACATACATAAGCATGACTGTCGTTGTTGTATATTCTAGTCCGCCGATTTGTAACACTTTATCTAATAGAATTAACATAAACGGATGCACTAAATAAATCCCATAGGACGCATTACCCAATTCTGTCCAAAAGGTTTCCACGATGTCACTCATGGATGACACGGTGAAAGCCCACACAAAAAAGATACAGCCCATACCTGTATACACCAATCCTTGTGGACTTAGTTGATGTACTGTGTAAATGGCCTCTAGTCGAGTATATCCCCACTCTGCCATTACATAGTAATAGGAGCCTAACATAGCCACTAAGGATAAAATAAATCCAACCGTGATGCCGAAACCGTGGGAGTCAATCCATTCCAACATTGCATCAAATCGCTCTGCTAATAGTCCACCTAAAAGGAAAATCCATATATAAAATCCTACAAAATAATTGAGGCGCATGCTAAAGATATACTGTAACCATTCTTGCGAAAATTGTACAGAACCTGCCATATAAGAGGACCAATAGTTCACTGCCATTTGCATAAAAAACAATATAGTCATCAGCACTATGGGCGCTTTCAGTATAGACCGTAGGACCCATCGCCAAAGTGGCATCAAAGCGTAAAACCAAAGAAGTATGACTAGAAAATATAGATGATACATGCCATTCCCAAAGAGTAGAGTCAGTCCTAGTACATGTGGCATCAGTCCCCATGCACTATGCGCTAACACCGCATTATAGGCTGTATATAAAATAGTCCATACAATATATGGATAGAGCACTACCTGCGTGCGGCGACGCAAAAAGTCAGAGTAAGAAAATTTGTCTTTCACCGATGTATGATAGAACAACCCGAAGGCAGACAGAAAGAAAAAGGCTGGCACTGTAAAACGAGACACAATTTCTAACAGTCCTAATAGATGTATATTAATCGTAGGGTTTGCCAACGCATAGGACCCTACATGGATACCGATAACACCTAACATACAAAGTCCCCGCATATAGGTAATGGCCGGTATAGCTGGCTTTCTCATAATTCCTCCAAAAAAGAGGGGCTACGCCCCTCTCTTCTTGCATTACGTAACATTATTGAGCTTGTTTCACTTTTGCAGTTTCTGCCTCTGCTTTTTCTTTGGCAGCCTTTGCCTCGGCTTCAGCCTTTGCTTTAGCTTCCGCTTCTAGCCGTGCTCGTTCTGCCGCTTCACGTTGTAAACGCAATTCTTTTTGTAACGGAGCTACAGGTTCACGATATACGGTGATATCTGTTTCAAACAAGCGTCCCCATGGGAATCGAGCTGATACCGTGCGTGGATCCAATTTTAAATAGGTTGCTGCAAAGTCCTGCACGCGCTCACCTAAATAGCTTTCTAACACTTCATTTAAGACACCTGTATATTTCACATTATCTGTACGGATAGAGTCTTGCATTCGATACACATCTTTACGGATATTCGCTTGGTATGCCCAGTTATCCAAGTATTGTTGTGTCAACATATTGCGATGACTTTGGTCATCCATGTGCACTCCTAAAATACCTTGTGCTATGGCATAGCCAATGGTATTACTTGCCGTATTCCAGCCATTATAAGCGCTTACTTTATACAGTAAATCTCGTTGGTACAATCCATACACCAACGTATTATCCGACCCATTCGAGTAAGCAATATCTGCAATGCTAACAGGTACCCCTTGATTCATGGAAGCTTGAATGTGATCTAAAAATTCATTAGTACTTCTAGAAATCATTGGAAAGTTTTCAAAAGCTTCTGATTCACCTGTCACCATACCTAGAGGTGTATTTACCGCTAGTAATACAGATGGTTTACCTTTGGCTTTCATCGTACCACCTACCGCCACTACATGTTCGGCAATTGTTTTTTCTACCTTTTGATCCTCATAGTGTGGCACTGTTTCTCCGCCACCACCTAACGGATAGATGACCTCAAAGGTAGGGGTTAAGTGATTGCGATCCACATGGTCACGAGCAATCAATAATAGGCCTAATTGGTCTGCTCCTGGGAAACTACCATATTGCGTAGGCGAAAGTCCTTTACTATATTTCTGTAAATAACGACCTTCCATAGCTGATTGAGATAAGCTACTAGTATCGTCATGACCTAAAGCAAAATATTTAAAAACACCTTTTTTCGTAATATCAATTAACTGACGGTTGATTTCCATATTTTTTTGACGACGATGGAACCAGTCTTGTAAAAACTCCACCGGCACTGTAGCTTGCAACATAAACAATTCTTTTTGCTCATCTGCCGTTAGTTTTTGACTATCTAATTTATCTTGTAATGCGGCAATACGGAAAATCGTCGGTCCATATTGATCATAATAGGCTGGCTCCACACCGCCTCCACTAGCACGTGGAGAGCGCATCACTGTACCAAAGGCATAGATTGGCACATTAGGATACTTTTTGTGCAAGTCTTCAATGTGGTGCACACGATATTCCAACGTATGCAAATCTAAATTATGCTTTCTAGAATCTACAAGGCCACCATAAATTAATGAGTCTGTACTTAACACGAGAACATCCGCTTTGTTAACATTCTCGTCCACCCATCTCCACATGGCCTCCGCATTTCCTTGAAAGTTTCGTCCAGAAATATAGTATTGTGGCGGTGTTAACACCGTATACCCTGCATCTTGAGCCGTCGCCACCGTATAGGCTAAGCTCACAGGACGGTCATCTTGTGGTACATACAGCACCGTCGTAGCCTCTGCAGTACTTGCATGACTCAGTATCGCTGTGGCAATGGCTGTAGCCATCACTGCAAACTTACGTCGCCATAATTGTTTACTCATATTCAATATCTCTCCTATTGCATAGCATAGTCGCTAATTATCTTCTTAGTAAATCCTGTTCAGTATGTAGTATACTCATCGATGAATCCGATCAATACGCGGCAGATTCCAATGATATTCAATGGCTACCATGCGAATGATAAAAACGATGAGAAATGTCACATAAGATGCCACAATTGGATGTCCCATACCATACACTACAAAGTAGGAGATACCTCCTAATAAGGCCGGCAAGGCATACACTTCTTCTTTCAACACACTCGGCGTGCGATGCGCTAACACATCTCGGATAATACCGCCACCCACAGCTGTAATTCCACCTAACACAACAGTGAGCACCAAGTTAGTTGGATCTGTAGCTATTCCAATTGTAGCTCCTGTCACTGTGAAAGAAGCCAACCCTAAGGCATCCGCTGTAAGATATACCTTCGTTGCCCCTTTACCTTCAATATAACGATTCCAACCATAGCGATACATGATGAACATGATACCTACCGTAATTAACGTGATAGAAATATATAATCCCGTTTGCAAGGATGTAGGCGGTATACGCCCTACCATGACATCACGCACAATCCCACCGCCAATAGCAGTAACTAGCGCTAAAATCACTATACCAAAAATATCCATACGCCGTTGAATCCCCAAAAGAGCTCCCGATATGGCAAAAGCAATCGTTCCAATGACGTCAAATAATAACCATAAAAAATCCATACAACGCCTCCTCATACGGAATTATTGTACCATTCTTTTGCATAAGATACTAGATATTTTATAACGCAAAAAGGACGGGGGCAACCGTCCTTTTTTGTTTGACCCTATAACAAAAGGGATCTAAATCTTTATGCCATAATTATATACTATTCTTACCACAGAATACAACGGATGTAATAATAAAAGCGTCTATGCAACGCATAAACGCTTTTAAACCTTGGCGGAGAGAGAGGGATTTGAACCCTCGGTACGGTATCACCGCACACATGATTTCCAATCATGCTCCTTAAGCCGCTCGGACACCTCTCCAAGTGAATACTTAACCATTATAAACTACTAAGTATATTTCGTCAAGCACTTTTTTCTTCCCGGCAGAGGAACGCAGTTGCGCGTAGTAGCCTTGTGGCGACCCTTACTAGCTAATTTGCATAAATCTTAGAAGAGTGCGACATGTTCCTGAACAAACATTATGAAATACCGTTTGTGAAGGAATGTGTCGCACTCTTCCCTTTACCAATAACTCAGGATCGCCACAGGCTACATAACACAGCAAGAGACGATTTAGCGAGGTAGATACCCCAAATGCTGCAGCAATATTTTCACTCCAATCAGAATCAATATAACGCCCCCAGCCATTTCCGCTCTTTCGCGGAATGCTTTCATCATATGGTACCCACTAAATATGCCCACCAGACATACTAAGAAGGTAATCACACCAATGGTAACTGACGTAGTGAGTACATCCGCATGTAATAAGGCAATAGTGACTCCCACTGCCAATGCATCGATACTAGTGGCAATGGACAACGCTAACATTTCTTTCCAATCCACCTTTGTTTTATCTTCTTCCTCATCGTTGAGAGAGGCACGAATCATATTAATACCCAAATAGCCTAAAGTAATAAAAATAACCCAGTGGTCCCACTCATCAAAGTTCTGCGAAAACTGAGCTCCTACGGCTGCCCCTATAATAGGCATCATGCATTGAAAGGCGCCAAATAGAAATGCTAATAATACTTTCTTATAAGTAGGATCATCTTTCATTTGTGATGATTTACAAATAGAAACCGCAAAGGCATCCATGGCAAGACCTACCGATAAAATCAATATTTCAAGGTATGACACAAGTCCCTCCTGCAAATAACAACAAAAGTGCTTGGCAATCCCAAGCACTTTTTCTTAAAAATATTACATTTCATATAGAGAACTGTAATTATTTTTAGTACTAATTCTATTATTATACATCACCTAAGGCTAATAGGGAATAGGCTTCTAATCCCATTGTGGCATCATTTTCAATCTGTATAGTTCGTTGCAATTCTATACGTAACGATTCTAGCACCTGTTTCGTAAAGAATACGCCTACATCTGGGTGCACCACAATGGATACATCCGTTTTTAAGCGACCAAAGCGATACAATTCACGCAAACGGCGCAAGATTTGTAAATGTACCGTTTCTCCTTTTAACACATGCCCAGTGCCACCACAGCTGGAACAAGTATCAAAAAGGATAGACGGAATACTTTGGCGCTCCCGTTTCCGTGTTAATTCCAACAACCCTAAGGATGTAATACCACATACCACGGTTTTAATAGGATCCTTTTTCACTAAGTGGTTCATCAACTGTACTAGTTCTTCCATATCCTGTTTAGGCATATCTATAAAATCGCATATGATGATTCCCCCAAGATTTCGCAATCGCAATTGTCTAGCAATCATATGGGCCGCTTCTTGATTCACTCGTTTTGCCACCTGTCCCACTTGTTCATTCTTACCACTGTAATGAGCAGAGTTTACATCAATCACAGTGAGTGCCTCTGTTTGATCAATCTGTAAGGAGCCACCAGAGGGTAGATCAATACGATGATTTAAAAGAGCATCAATCTGTTCTTCAATACCATGCGTTTTAAAAATATCTTCCTTCTGATTCCAAAAGCTGACTTCTACAGGCTTACCAAACCGTCCTGCACCTAATAATTGTTGCAACTCTTCATAAGCAGCTGCATCATCCACCATAATAGAACCTACCGTAGGCCCTACATAATCACGGATGACACGATACCAAAGGTTCGCATCTCCATAAATTTCAGTGCCGTTCTGAGCCACCTTATAGCGTTTTTGTAAATGCTCCCACGTCTGATGCAAATAAGCCATATCCCTGACAATCTCTTCTTGACTCGCCCCCATAGCGGCAGTGCGCAGAATAAATCCAACACCCCGATCTAAATAAGGTTGTGCCATATCTTTTAAAGACTGACGCAACTCTGGGTCTGTAATCTTTTTAGAAATATGAATCTGTTGATCTTGTGGCAACAATACCATGTAGTGACCAGCCAAACTAACATCAGTAGTGACACGAGCGCTTTTTCCCAGCATGGCGTCCTTCACAACTTGAACTAATAAGACTTCCCCTACGTGAACTTTTTTCTGTTTCCCTTGTTCTTGTAGGTTTAGGTACACATTTTGACCGATGCCAATGTCGAGGAAAGCTGCACTCATTCCAGGTAGAACATTTTTCACTACCCCTTTATACATATGATGTACGCGATTCGATAGCTGTGGTCGTTCATATATAATTTGTTGTAAATCCCCTGTCTCATCCACAATGGCAAGACGGGTTTCCTCTTTCATCACATTGGCATATAATCGATTCATAGTTTCTCCTTATTCCACTTCTAGGGGCGTAATACAAGCCCCATCCGTTTCAATCAAAATCGCTTCACGGTGAATAGAATAACTATCTGTTACGGGCCAACCGTATTGCTCTTTGCCCAATTTCCACATATCCCCTGGCTTCATAGTCCCTTCTGGATATACGCCAATAGCCATACGAATTGTTACCATATCTCCGTCTACCTTTGCTACCAAGGGTTCTTTAATGAAATGTTTCACATCAATCATTCTTGTTTTCTTCGGTGTTACTTTTTCATATAATACTTCGTCTGCACTATTAAAAGGTTCCAGCAACTGTTCCCAGTTTGCGCGTTCTACAGCCGGACCTGTCACCTCATAAACAGCATAATTGCAAATGGCCATCATTTTTTTCACTTTATCTGGCATGAATCGACCTTCGAGCACTTCCAACCCTTTAGGTGCTGCTTCTGAAAGTCGGCTCATTAACTCTTCTAATGTGCCTTCTTCTAAGACATCCATATCACAATATTCAGCACTGGCCGTAATACCCAAGGCAAGGGCAGAGGAAAAGCTAATCTTCATATGTGGATTAAATCCCTCAGAATAAGCCATTTTAATCCCACTACGACGAATCATGCGCTCTATGGCAGAAGCATAATCTAAATGGGATAAAAAGCGAAGTTCTTCTCCCTTATGTAAGGCCAAACGTAACTTTCTCAACACGTCCACCCTCCTTATAATCAATAATTGGTGTACCTAGCTCTGGGCAAGCATTACAGCCATTACATGGCTTACGACGGCAATCCCATGTCAACGTACCATCTACAGCACGCTCCCATTCACGTTGTAAAAAGGCTTTACTTACGGTGTCATCAATATGTTCCCAAGGCAATACCTCTTCAAAGCTACGGTCACGGCGAGCATAATAATCTGGATCAATATTCGTATCTTTGAAAGCCTGCATCCAGGTATCGTATTTAAAATACTCTGTCCAGCCATCAAATTTACAGCCATGTTTCCATGCCTCTATGACGGATGGCGCTAATCGTCTATCTCCACGAGCAAAGATAGCCTCTAAATACCCTGTATGTCCATCATGATAATGATAGGAAATATTGCGATTATTGATAAGCGATTTTAAATATCTCTGTTTACGATGAATTTCCTCTACATCTTGTTGACCATACCATTGGTAAGGGGAGTGTGTTTTCGGTACGAAGAAAGAACAACTTACTGTCACCTTGCCATTGCGTTTACCTGTAATATCCCGATGTAAATCTAATACTTTATAAGCTAAGTCAGCAATACCTGCTACGTCTTCGTCCGTTTCTGTAGGCAAGCCCATCATAAAGTATAATTTCACTGTGTTCCAACCAGATTTGAAAGCATTTTCACAAGCTGCCATCAAATCTTCTTCACTAACACCTTTGTTAATCACATCACGCATACGCTGAGAGCCTGCTTCTGGAGCAAAGGTTAAGCCACTTTTACGCACTTGCTGCACTTTTTTTGCAATATCAATAGAAAATGCGTCAATACGCAAAGATGGTAAACTAACACTAACTTGTTTATCTTTAAATTCTTCCATCAGCATATCTACTAATTCTGGCAATTTAGAATAATCTGCAGAACTTAGAGACATTAAAGAAATTTCATTATATCCCGTATTAGCGATAATATCTTTTGCCATTTGTAATAACCGTTCCGGCGTTCTTTCACGAACAGGACGATATAACATACCAGCTTGGCAGAAACGACAGCCTCGCAAACAACCGCGGAATAATTCTAATACAGCCCGATCATGGACTACGTCTAAATATGGCACAATAGGTGCTGTCGGATAATAGGAGTGTTCCACATCTTCTACAATACGTTTTTTTACAACTGCCGGCGCTTCCTCTGCCAAAATTTTTAATCCTTTAAAATGACCGTCCTCTGTGTATTCTGGCTCATATAAAGCAGGTACATAGGTCCCTTCAATTAAGGCTGCTTTGCGCAAGAATGCCTCTTTACCGCCTGGAAAACCTTTCGCTTTTTCTGTTTTAAATAATTCTACAAATTCCACAAGCCATTCTTCCGATTCACCGATAGACACGATGTCAAAAAAATCTGCAATAGGTTCAATATTATATACACAAGGTCCCCCTGCTAATAGCAATGGGAAAGACATATCTCGATCTTTGCTATAGAAAGGGATGTCTGCCATATCCAGCATATTCAAGATGTTGGTATAGCTCATTTCATATTGCAATGTAAATCCCAATAGATCAAATTCGCGAATTGGTGTTTTTGTTTCCAAGGAAAATAAAGGAATCTTACGGTCTCGCATTTCCTTTTCCATGTCATGCCAAGGCGCAAAGACACGCTCAGCCACCACATCTTGACGTTCATTTAACAAACCATATAAAATTTTTATTCCTAAATGGCTCATACTTACTTCATATACATCAGGAAATGCCAAGGCCATTGTCACATCCACTGTACTGTGGTCTTTTACAATGCTATTCCATTCCCCTCCGGTATAGCGAGCCGGTTTTTCCACATGTTGTAACCATGATGGATCTAAGTGAATCATACAACCTCACTAGAGACATAAGCCTCATTTCTAACAATTAAAACATGCGTTTTTTCTGACGCATTACTATATTTAATAATAAACCTATACTCAATAGATTGGTGGTCAAAGCACTAACACCATAACTGATGAAAGGCAATGGGATCCCTGTTACTGGCATAATACCAGTGGTCATGCCTACATTGACTAACACTTCAAATAACAGCATAGAGCCAATACCTGTGGCAATCAACATACCAAAGGGATCTACCGATCGTTTCGCAATTAAGAAACTACGATACACAACCACCAATAGTAATCCTAAGACCACAAAACAACCTAGAAGACCTAATTCTTCCCCCACCACGGAGAAAATAAAGTCCGTATGGTTTTCCGGTAAAAAGTTCAACTGACTTTGGGTTCCTTCAAAGAGTCCTTTACCAAATAGTAAACCGGAACCAATAGCAATTTTAGATTGGATAATATGATATCCTGCGCCAAAGGGATCTACATTAGGGTTCAAGAACACCATAATCCGTTGTTTTTGATACTCTTGTAATACAAACCAGCTTAACGGTAACAGCGCTACCATAGTGCCCACCATAATTTGTACTAACCGCATACGAATACCACTCACAAAGAGCATGCCTGCTAATATAGCTACATACACCAAGGAGGTTCCCAAATCTGGTTGCTTAAACACCAACAAGGCAGGGATTCCTAAAAATAAGAATACAGGCAATAGCTCTTTAAATGTATTTAACTTTCCTACTCGATTTTCCAGCATGTTTGCCAAGCTAATGATCATCATCAACTTCGTAAATTCTGATGGTTGGATCGTAATAGGCCCAATCTGAATCCATCGTTGCGCACCTAGTGCCGATGTGCCTACCACCATAACTGCCAAAAGCATAACGATAGTAGCACCATAAATCCACTTTGCATAGGGGCGCAAGCGCTCGTAATCTAACCATTGCAGGCCTACAATGGCAACGATATTTAATCCAAAGAATAGCAATTGTTTCGATACTAATCCTGTAATTTGCAGTCCTTCTCTATTGACATGAGTAGCGCTGCCGATAACAACACAACCAATGATAATCAGGCTGATGGTGGAGAGCACCAAAATCCAATCCCATTCACGTATAATTCTCTGCCACATAATATACTCCTAGTCTACCTTTTGTTCTTTTCCAGAGGCGGTTTCTTTTTTAGCCTCCTCTTTCTTATCATTCGCAGGGACTACGACCGGCTTAGGAATGTGAAAGTATTCTTCCAAAATAGGGCGTACAATGGACCCCGCAGAAACGGCACCAAAGCCGCCTTGTTCTACCAGCGCTACTACAACGATACGAGGCTTGTCGTACGGTGCATAGGCAACGAACCAACCATGGTCACGGCCGGTAGCATTTTCCGCCGTCCCCGTTTTACCAGCTACGGCTAAGGATAAGCCTTTAAAAATTTCCCCTGCCGTACCACCTTCCAAGGTTACGTCTCTAAGACCATTACGAACAATATCCATGACAGCTTTCGATACTTGCAAGACCCCTAATTTCTTAGGCCCAAAAATCTCTTCTGGCGTTCCATCAGCATTATCGATACGGCTCACTACATACGGTTGATAGCGAATCCCTCCGTTAGCAATCTCAGACATCATTACTGCCATTTGTATCGGCGTCACCAATGTGAAAGACTGTCCAATAGCGGCATCGAAGGTTTCCCCTAAGTACCAATCTTGATTAAACACTTTTCGTTTGTATTCGGGACTAGCAATATTACCACTGCCTTCATCATATAACTTGATTCCCGTTTTTTCACCAAGCCCAAAAATCTTCGCATATTTATCGATATTATCGATGCCTAAGCGATTCCCCATTTCATAGAAATACACATTATCTGACTTCGCCAAAGCTTTATTGAAATCCAGCCAGCCTAAGGCCTCTCCTTCTGCATTTCGTTTATCGATTAACCAGTGTTTACCACTGTCATAAATCATTTCATTAGGCGTCACCTTTTTCAATTCTAAGGCCGCTGCCCCCGTAATAATTTTGAAAGGAGACCCTGGCGGATACTCACCAGTAACTACTTTATTTTCAAAAGGATGATTGGCATCTGTATTTAGCTGATTCCATTGTTCCGTAGTAATCCCTTTCGCAAACCAATTCGGATTGAACCCTGGTGCACTCACCATGGCGAGTACCGCCCCTGTATTAGGATCTAGGGCCACTACGGCAGCTCCCTTCGCAGGAATACCTTGTTTTCTAAGCGCTGCTAATTGGTCATAAACAGCTTTTTCAGCCACTTTTTGTAGATTCAAATCAATAGTTAAATGAATATTGCGACCTGGTATAGTATGCTTACGTCCCACTTCTTCTACAGGACGTCCACTGGCATCCACCTCTACTTGGCGGCCACCATCCACACCACGTAACACAGAATCATACATTTTCTCCAACCCAGAACGACCTAAGATCGTACCAGGACCAATGGTGCCACCCGTATGTGTTCCGTCTAGCTCCGCCTGTTTCGCTTCCGCCAGCTCGTCTTCGCTCACTTCCCCTACATAGCCCAATAATTGCGATGCCATCGAATCATGAGGATAATAGCGAAGGGGCTCTACATCTACCGTAATACCAGGCAGTTCATGACGATGTTCTTCAATTTTTGTCACTTTATCTAAGGTCACGTCACTGGCTAATCGGATCGGTTCATAGCCACCCTTATGAGCCTCTATTTTTTCTGCCAATGTTTTCACAGGAATTTGTAAATAGGACGCCAATTGCTCTAGCTCTTTTGGATCCGCCTGCTTTCCAGTGGGCAACATAGACACCATATAGGCAGGTCGTGAACCGACCACAATTTGACCATTTCTATCATACATTAATCCCCGTGTAGCCGTCATAGAGAGCATCCGGAGTCGATTTCCCTCCGCTTTTCCACGGTAATAATCACCTTCAATGGCTTGCAGATAAAATACACGTCCTAGCAAAATAGCAAAAATGATGACGACTATGGTTAGCAATACATCAAAGCGTGTCGTTTTTTTCTTTTTATATAGTGCTTTTAACATAGCCTCTCCTTTCTACCACATGTATTCATCCTTTTCTTCCCAGCGCCATACTAGTTTATGCACCACAATGCCTACTAAGGCATCAACCCCTATCGAAGGAATGCCATGATTCCAAATATAGGTAGTCATGATAATCGGTTCTTGTACAATCCACAATAAGCCCATTTGTAAAGCCATGACTAAGGCGGCTCCTACTCCTGTCCACCAGGCGGTAGCATACCATTGTTCTTCATATACAGTGCCTTGCATAGCACCTAACATATAACTTACCATCGCATAGGATACCACATGTAATCCAAAATAGTTGCCAATCATCACGTCTTGAACAATACCACCTACAATGGCTAGCATCATGCCATGAGAACGGCCTTTCAATATGGTCACTACCAACGCAATATCTAGTAATAGATGCGGCGCCCATGAATAGGGAAACCATCTAGGCACCACTAAAGATTGGATAATAATAACGCCTAATACCATCAATGTCCAAGCACATCGTTTCATTGTTGCACCGTCCCTTTAGCCCCTTCTACTTGATCTCGCTGTGTACGAGGAATCAATTTTGGCTCTAATTTTGGCGCTTCTGGTCGTGCAATGGATGATGATACAATTACGAATACTTCTTCTAAACTTTGAAAGTCCACTGTAGGGTCGATGACAGCATGTTTCACAAATCCTTCTTCATCGGTAACAATGTCTTTCACATGGCCCAGTAATAATCCTTTCGGATACATACCTCCAAAACCCGATGTCACGATGGTATCCCCTTTCAGAACGTCGCCATTTAAAGCGATATTCACCATTTGTGGTTCCATAGGACGATTGCCATTGCCTTTCAGTATGGATGCAATTCTAGACTCCGGTCGTTGTACGATAACTCCCGTCGCGGATCGTGGATCTAATATACTTTGCACCCGTGCAGAGTGTTCGTACACATCAGACACGAAACCTACTACACCGCGCGGAGCAATGACCGCCATATTCGGCGCTACTCCATCTGCACTGCCTCTGCTAATAGTGAAAGTATCTGTCCAAGCTCCTCTATCACGAGTTACCACGGACGCCGCTAACAACGTAAATTGAGGTTGTTCTCCTTGAAACTTCAATAACTGTCGTAAGCGAATATTTTCTGCTACTAATTCATCATAAGCTACTTGTTTTTGTTCTAGTTCAGCATTGCGCTCCTCTATGTCTGACATGTCTTTCACACGCAAGATGCCATTATCTATAACGGCTATTCCCGTATGTAGACCAGATAAGAAACGACTGGCTCCATAAGTAAAAGGTGCCATCAAATTTTCTAGAGTTACTGTTACTACAGGAACTTGCGTTCTTTGTTTCCACACGTACCCAAAAATTCCTAATATGGCACAAAGGATTACGATCATAGTCAACCATTTTCGTTCAGATTGTTGCATTAAGATCGCCCCTTTCGTAATTTACTAGCCACTAATAAACGCTCTAATCGTTGTACATCCGCAGCAGCTCTACCTAAACCAAATGCTACCGTATCGCCTGGCGTATCTACAATGCGTACAGGAATACCTAGTTCCTCTTGGATGTGGCGGTCTAATCCTTCAAGTAAGGACGTACCTCCCGTAAGGAGCATGCCGCTTTCCATAATATCTGCCACTAATTCAGGTGGTGTTTTTTCCAAAATACTGCGTATAACCGCCACCATATCTGCAATAGGTTGTCGCAAAATTTCATAGACTTCACTTTTACGAATCATACAGCGTTTGGTGAGTCCCGTTTCAGAGTGACGACCTACGATAGTGTATTCCCCTTCAATAGATGGAACGATCGCACAACCAAGAGTTTGCTTAATGTCTTCCACGGTTTCATCGGACACCATAATAGAAAATTCATTACGTATATAATGGTAAATGGCTTCGTTTAATTCATTACCACCAATCCGTGATGTATGACTCGCTACTTTACCACCCATCGATAAAATAGCGACATCCGTAGTACTGCCACCGATATCGACGGCCATACTACCACGAGCTTCAAAAATAGGAAGCCCTGCACCAATCGCTGCTGCTACTGGACTTTCCAGCAAATACGCTTCCCGAGCACCTGCCTGAATGATGGCATCCGTCATCGCTCTTCTCTCTACATCGGTTATGCCACAAGGCACTGCCATGACGACACGAGATCTACGAACCGCCTTGGACGCTTTGTTCATAAAATACTTTAACATGGACAACACAATGCGATAATCCACAATAAAGCCCTCTTTCAGAGGACTCATAGGTGCTAATGTTTCCGGATTGCGCAACAACAAGCGCTGTGCATCTTCTCCAATAGTAACGATATTCTCTTGTTTTGCATCCGTTGCCACTATAGATGGTTCCGATACAACCACCCCTCGACCTTCCACAAAAATATGCGTGTGAAAGGTACCAATATCTATTCCTAAATCTCTTCCTAATGAAGAAAATAATTTCATCGAACCTCTCCTTATAAAGAATTCCGTATTCTATTAATTGTAACATACTTTAAGGAGATTATAAATAAAAACCACAGTCTTACACCTGCATCTAATTATTGGATACGTTTGGATATTTATTGGATACTTTTTTGGATACTTTTTTGGATACTTTTTTGGATACTTTATTGGGTAATTATTAGATAATTATTGGGTAATTTTCACACAACTATTGGCTTAATATCAGCATTTGCAATATATCTATTGGGTAAATTACGATTATTTATTGGGTAATTTTTCAGATATTTTTTGGATAATTTTAGGACTTTTTTAACAATAATTGCATCTTGTTATCCAATCCTATAAATGATAAAAACATGTGTCTACCAGTGTTCTATTTAAAGACGAAACATTTTGGGTGACACAAAAAGATGTGGCGACGTTGTTTTCTGTCCAAGTACCTGCCATCAACAACCACTTAAAAAATATTTTCACTAAACAAGAACTATCAGAAGGTTCCGTTATTTCTAAAATGGAAATAACTGCTAGAGATGGATAAATCTATATTACTAATTTCTACACCCTCGACGCTATCATCGTTGTTGGTTATCATATAAGCTCAAAAGAGGCTACCCAATTCCGTATTTGGGCTACCAAGGTATTACGCGAATATATTGTAAAAGGGTTTTCCCTCCACGATGATATGTTAAATAACAGAACGGCATTCGATCAAAACTATTTTAAAGAACTCTTAAAAATTATTTAACCACCGATGAAATACGCAAACTAGAACGAACTGTATCCTCCTTTTTCGACTATATCGAAGGCATCATCGAACGGAAACATACTTTCACTATGAAAGCTGTTACTTAATATACAGAATTTAATTGTAGGCAGAAAGTATTCTCGGATTTTAACAGATTATTTCTAAAAAAAGAGATAACTAATCCTACGGTAAAACATCTTTCATAAAAATTTTATATAATAAAGAAAACACATTGTTTAAAGACTTCGCTTTTATAACTATGTGTTTTAAATTTCCTATCCTATTCTACTTTTGTAAAGTTTTCATGAATTTATGGTACACACGAATATTTTTTTAATTCAAATGCCGTTGCTATAAGTATTCCATCAGAATATAACCATTCACAATTCACTATTTTTTCTAATTCCGCAGGTAAAATGGTTGTGCAAATCACGCTTGTATCTCCTTCAAGAATTAATTCTTCTATCCCATTATTTTCGACGATTTCTGTATCATCGTGTAGAGCAACACGTACCCATGCTATGTAAGGCATTTCTTCTATCTTCTGTAGCATACCCCATATTTCAGAAAGTGTTGGGCGTCCAAATTCCCATTGATTCGGAGCAATGGAGCCCACTTCTGTATTTCTACAAAAAATTCATTCAGTGTCAGTAATGTGAAGTGCCCTTCATTTTCTTCCATTATTTTTTTATGCCCTCAACTCTATCATAGTTGCTCTCCCTTTTCAACCTCTAATTTGTCACTCACTT
>ERZ772909.161-NODE-161-length-46679-cov-29.820178_pt1 | contig 46679 bp, 27 predicted proteins | sample MGYA00511137_ERZ772909 | MGnify/ENA primary metagenome ERZ772909 (study PRJEB29015, sample SAMEA2738095) | human oral metagenome | biome: human oral; feature: human-associated habitat; material: saliva | place: China | collected 2270 ... | reverse complement strand
TGTAATCGTTTCAATGACTTCGTGTAGCTCATTTGCCACTGTCAGGCGTTCAGGCTGTCAAGCTTCATCCAACTAAGCGCGTTTTGTCTTAGCAAGTAACCCTTGCGTCCCGATTGCGATGCAAAAGTACGGCAAGTTTTTGAAACCACCAAGGGATTGGAGAAAAAAATTGCAAGAAAAATCTCAAATAGTAGATTTTGAGGGGTAGAGATGGCAGAATAGACGTTAGACGTTAGACATTAGACGTTAGACATTAGACGTTAGAGATTAGAGGGTCATAGACCCTTTTATGCTCGCCACGCAAGCGTGGCTCGGGAAATAAAAGAAAACTAGAAGCACTAGAATCCCTAGAGGGACTAGAAGCTAGACGGCGTGCAATGGCCAAGCTCGGGAGGAAGTGAAATAACATCGCGCTATACGCGCGCGAGTATGCGCACACTACAGGAGTTTTGTATTTTTTGCTGTCACAAGTGTCACACAAATTATATAACCCATTATGTAATAACCGTTTACATTGATTTCAGAAACAACATCCCTCACTGTCACACTTTCACGCTGCTACTCTACCCCAAAAACTTCCCAAAACACCATCCTCAAAACAACTTTTCGAGCTCCAATCCAAAACAACCCGTCACTTTCCACAAAACAACACGTTGTTTTCTATAAAATGACACGTTGTTTTCAGTAAAACGACACGTTGTTTTCAACAAAACCACACGTCACTTTCTATAAAACGATGCGTCGTTTTGGGGATGATGAAGCATTTTCAACCCCATCCGCTGTGACACTTGTGACAGCAAAAAAAACAAAACTCCTAGTACGGGAGCGCGCATACGCGCGCGCGTAAGAACACCTTCGGCCAATACCCAACCATCCCCTCATCCAATCAAACCAACCCATCCACTCCTCCACTCTTCCGAATCCCCCTTCATAAAAACATTCACCTACGAAGAAATATTCATCAGCAATGAAACAACCATCGACAAATCAGCAATGAAACAACCAACAACAAATCATAGCTCAAACCCCAAACCAATACTCATTTGCACTACTTATACATCTGTTTCGCAAAGTAAAGATAACAAGACAAGAGGTAAACAAAGAAAAAACGGCACAAATATGCCGTTTTTTCACCCTTTGGGGTTATTTCTACCCATATATAATAGGGGGTAAAAGAAAATAGTACTCAGAGAAAAACAGGAACACTGAACAACAATATTCAACATAGACAAATGGCAAGTTCATCATTAAAAACACGTCAAATTTCGTTTGAAAATCGGGATAATGATAGAAAATCGAAGAGCAACCGGAACAAAAAACGTATCTTTGCCAACCAAACGAGCGAAGAAAACAAGAGTTATGCCACAAATGCTCGCTTCAACTCAACCAAAACAGAACCAAGAAGACAATTTTCCCTTCATAGTTGTCTTAGAGATGCTCAGAACAAAATCACACTATTGCTTATGCGAAAAGTCTTATTGTCCCTTCCTTTTTTTGCCGTTACCATCCCGTTAGGAGTATATGCCGCGCAGATCAATGCTCCACGCGTTATCATAGGTAGACTGTTCGGAAAAAGTGATCGACTTCCCGTTAAAAATGCCGATGTGCGCACCAAAGGTAGTCACCCATCCGTGACCACCACCGACAGTTTGGGACGATTTATCCTGTGCACCCCAGCCACAACAGGCGACAGTCTATATGTAGTGGCCAGTGCTTTGGGCTATGAAGCGCAAACCTTTGCCGTGTCGCAAAAGGATACAGGAGACAGTTTGCGCATGGGCGATCTCTATCTTAAGAACAGCGATGTGATGCTCAGTGCAGCAGAGGTGAAAGCCGTGTTGGCGCGTATGGAACAACGAGAAGACACCACGGTGTTTAACGCCGCAGCCTTTCGCACCGCAGAAGGAGCGAGTTTGGAAGCCCTTATCAAGCAACTCCCAGGTGCTGAAGTAGCTGCTAATGGTAGTATAAAGGTGAATGGTAAGACCGTGAAGGAATTGCTCATCAACGGAAAGGACTTTTTCAAAGGTGACACCAAAATGGCGATGAAAAACTTGCCGGTGAATTTGGTGTCGAAGGTGAAAAGTTATGATAAAAAGAGCGATTTAGCCGAACAAACAGGAATCGACGACGGCGAAGAGAGTTTTGTGCTTGACATCTCGACAAAGCGCGAACTCAACCAAACACTATTGAGCAATGTAGAGCTGGGAGGTGGGCGCGATGATGATGAACACAGCAATCTCTACGAAAGTAAGTTGATGCTGATGCGATTTACCGACAATAGTCGCTTTGGCCTTTTCGGTTCGCACAACAATGTGGGAGATCGTGGTTTTGGCGGTCCTCGCGGTTTTATGTCGAACAACGACGGTCGCACCACATCGTCAATGGCTGGTTTAGACTTTTCTTGGGATAATGGTGTCAAGCGTTTTCAATCAGGTGCTTTCGAAATCGGTGGGAATGCTCTCTATTTCCGCAATGACAACAAGACAGAGAGTATCACGGCAAGTGAAACCTTTTTGACTGCGGGGAGAAAACCAAGTTTTTCAAACGCTCATCGATTGAGCGAGAATCTGAGTCAAAGTCTACACTCCTCATTGCGATTAATGTGGAGCCCCGACTCATTGACCTCAGTGTCGTTTCGTCCTAATTTCGATTGGAACAAAGGAAACACCAATAACCAAAATCGTGCTGCCACCTTCAACAGCGACCCATTCAAAACTATGAATGTGGGGTCGACGGACGAAGTGTTAGAACGTGCTTATGGCAGTACGACACGAAGCGAATCTGACACTTTGGTAAGTACGCTCCCATATTTGGTGAATCTCAACGAAAACAATGCCCTCGGCACTTCGTGGAGCCACGCTTTCAACGGAGATTTGACCGTGACACGCAAACTCCCAGGACGCACAGGGCGTAGCATTACGGCAGAAGTGCGCGGAAAATGGGGGCAATCGGGAAACACAAATTACAGTCTTTCCAACATCCACCGCCGTGTGAACACTTCCAGTCAGTCCACCACACCATCCACAATGCTTGCCCCCAAGGGCACCCACCAATTTGTGGATCGTCCTTCGACCAATTGGAGTTACCGCGTTGGCGCATCTTATGTAGAACCGATAGTGGGCAAACTCTTCGGTGAGGTGCGCTACGCCTACGAACAACGCTTCACCGATGGTAGTAGAAATTTGTATCATCTCTCTTCGCTCGAGGGCTATTCCACCCTCAACAACTATGCAATAGCCAATGGCAATATGCCCGACGCCTTATATAAATTGCGTAGTGAGGCTGTGGAAACTCAATTTGACGCAGCGCAATTGCTCGATCGTCTCAACCGTCAAGACCTCTATGCAGCAACGCGCGATGCAGTAAATTCTCAAACAGCGACTTATCACCACAATCGCCACCGCGCAGAAATCGGTGTGCGCTACAACACAAGTCTTATCAACCTAAATGTGGGCGTGCGCTATATGCCCGAACTCACGCGCTTGGACCACACTCGAGGAGGAATTGGACACATAGACACCACACGAATGGTGCAAAACATCGCTCCAAATTTCCGTCTTCGCATCAAATTTTCCAAGACGAAGCGATTAGACATCTTCTATCACGGCGACACTTCTCAGCCCTCCATGACCAATCTACTAAACGTGGTGGACAATGCCAATCCGCTACATATATCAGTGGGTAATCCAGGACTTAAACCTTCGTGGAGCGACAATGTTCGTTTGTTTTACAACGGATATGATTCAGAAAGTCAACGTGGGGTGATGGCTAATCTCAATTTCACAAACGAGCGCAATACAGTGACGCAAATGATGATTTACGACGATGCAAGCGGTAGACAGTTTACGCGTCCAGAAAACATCAATGGCAATTGGAGTGTAAACGGCGGTTTCACCTTCAACACACCGCTCGATGCAAGTAAAATGTTTACGCTCTCCACATCGACCAATGTGAATTTGTCTCATTCGGTGGGATATGTGGGCACATCCGCTCAGACAAGTGGTCTATCAGACGCCCCAAGTGTGCAACGAGTGAATCAGCTTTTTGCAGAAGTTGTGGCACAAAAGAGTACGAACCGCATCAGTGGTTTTTCAGAAAAACTCGATTTGTCGCTTCGTCGTTCGAAATGGGACGTGACGCTCGACGGACGCGTATCTTATCAACATTCGCGCGCTTCTCTCAACCTCAATCAAAACCTCGACACCTGGAGCTATGACTATGGTCTATCCTCCAACGTGACTTTGCCGTGGAATATAAGTTTTTCCACAGACTTGCGCATGAGTTCACGCCGCGGTTTTTCTGCAGCTGCGCTCAACACCAACGAGTTGATTTGGAATGCTTCACTCTCGAAATCGTTCTTGAAAGACAATGCTCTGACGGTGCGTCTTGAAGCATTCGACCTTTTGAAGCAAGAAAACAACATCAGTCGTACGTTCACTGCTTTGATGCACACCGACACATGGAGTAACAATTTGAATAGCTATGTGATGTTGCACGCGATTCTCAAGCTCAACGTGTTTGGTGGTGCGAAATTGCCTTCTCCTCCAGAAGGCGGTGCTCCAGGCGAAGGTCCGTCACCTCGCGATCATCGTGGTTCAGGAAATTTCCGTCCCTCAATGCCTCCTGGCGGTGGTCGTCCAAAGTTTTAAAGTTGTATATTCGTGGTTATATGCTAAAACCAAATTCGGTCATTAGAGCGTTACGGTACGACTCGTAATTGAAAAGATTACTCCCAACGGATACTCAACATTGGTCACCCACTGTAGTACGCTCTCTTCAAACTTCGTCTCAAATCGTTGCATTTATCCCTTTATGAAATCTCTCAAGGAGGTGTTGCAGAAACTCATTTTGCAGCATCTCCTTTCCTATATTTTACTCGAATTCTCGCAAGAATAGTAAACTTATTGCGTTGAAAATGTGGGAAATGCCTAGAATACTTACGGAAAAGCAAAAAACGACATTTAAACTTCGGATAATGCTTTGTTGTTTATATTGTAAATCGTATATTTGCAGAAGAAAAATTCAGCCATACTCGCATATACAGCCAGATGGTTCAGCGAGGTATTCCCCAACATTCGTCGTATAGACGAATACAATGCGCCTTATCTCTAATCTGAAAGATGTGGCTGACACATCTCAAACAACGATATGTTATGACAAACCGACTCCAACTTTTGGTCAAGAAATTTGCAGATGGTCGTAACACACGATTTGCAAGTTTACTCGATACGAATGAAGCTCGCATTCGCTCGTATCTCACGGGTACGGTTTTACCCAAGTATGATTTTTTAGCATCCATCAGTGAGCGTTTGGGGGTATCGGTGGACTGGTTGCTTACGGGCGAGGGGGAAATGTTGAAAGCCGACCGAGAAGCAGAGATTGAAGCTCGCAAAGCGAATCGTTATGAAGCTCTTCCCGTGTATGAAAATGATTTTACTTGCGGATTTGACGACGTGAATAATGAACAGCCCGTTGAACCCAACTTCTATATGGACACACCACTCAATCGATCTGCCGATTTATGGTGCACAGTGCAGGGCAAGAGTATGGTGCCCGATCTTGAGCCTGGCGACAAAATAGCACTCCGACAATGCTCGTTGGAAAGCTTTGAACCAGGACATATCTATGCAGTGGTGCTCGATGACTTGCGAACAGTTAAGACATTGCGTCGTGTGCCTGGAGATCCTGAAGTGTTGGAATTCATAGCGAGCAATCCAGACTATGGTGTGGAACGTTATTCCATCAGTCGCATCCAACAACTTTATCGTGTGATTGGAAAATTGCACACTTTCTAAGCGCATTTTTCATGCATTTACGACAATTCCTCATCATTCTTTGACCGGATGATGAGGAATTGCTTTGTTATACAAGCTCAAGATAATTAGACAAGGATTGCACTTCTATCTTGAAAGTACAGTGTTGCACTTGATGGTTGACTCTACAAGTACACTAAGATGAACAGACGACAAAAATAAAAGGTCATAAAACTTGCTCACTCCAAAGAAAATCCGTAACTTTGCGGTGCTTTTCCGCTCAACCGCTGCAAGGCGCACCGACAGTACAGAAAACCATAGGAGTTGCTCGGCTTCACAGAAGCAAGTGTTAGCTCATAGGCATCTGGCATCAGTGCAGTAGAATCCGGACACGTTGAGCTGGGGCGATTAACAATTTCAAAATCAAGCATTACACAATGGCTGATCTCATTAAAATTGCTGAAGAAGCATTTGCTACTGGCAAGCAACACCCCACTTTCAAGGCTGGTGACACTGTAACCGTAGCTTACAAAATCGTCGAAGGTAACAAGGAACGCGTACAGCTCTACCGCGGTGTTGTCATCAAGATTGCTGGTCACGGCGAAAAGAAGCGTTTCACTGTACGCAAGATGTCTGGCACTATCGGTGTAGAACGTATCTTCCCCATCGAATCTCCTGCTATCGAGAGCATCGAAGTGAACAAAGTGGGTAAAGTGCGTCGCGCTAAGCTCTACTATCTCCGTGCCCTCACTGGTAAGAAGGCTCGCATCAAGGAGAAGCGTACTGCTACTAAGGCCTAAGACTACGCGTCCTAAGCGACTTTCACTCTGCGCTACTCTACTTTCCTTGCCTTCGGGCTGTGGCATTGTAGGTGACGATGCAGTGAAAAAACTACAAAGTCCGCATCCAAACTCAAGTTTGGTGCGGACTTTTTTATTTCGAACCGAAGAATAAGCGAAGAGTAGAAATTCATCTTGCCTATATCTCCAATTAACATTTTGGGTGCGACATCGACAAAGTATTCAACCAATACAGAGTTTTTGTGAAGAGAAAGAGAATTATTCACTCTATATATGACTAAAAGAAGGGGATAATTCCGCATAAATTCGTAATTTAGCACTCAAAACATCATAATCACGCTGAAAACACCCACATCGGCTGCAGTGCGTTGAAAAGAAGCTACAACATCGTAGCGAAATTCGGACACAACAAGGAGCACATCATTCTCTCCCAAAGGCATAAAACGCAGCAGATGGAAGGAACACCTCAGCATATCTCTTACTTCTCATGAAGCAATCACCTTCAATTCTCCCCAACGCGCTTAGCCTGCTCACCCTTGTAGGAGGCGTTGCCACCGCAGCCCCTGCTACTGCGCAGCACCAGAAAACAATCGACACAGCGGAGGCATCTAATGTGACCGCTTTGGCACAAACCAACCAAAAACTGGCGACTTCTCCCGACCGTTCGGGACAAAACCTTGTTTCTGCTAGAAAAATAAACGAAACAACCATTGAGTTGTTCAACAATCAACAGCAACGCATCACGCTCGATTTCTATGGTAATGGCATCTTCCGCCTATATCTTGACCCTGCTGGTCGCGCTCCTCACAACCCTGAGGCGACTCCTGCAGCTGACATTCTCGTGGAAAATCCGCGACGCGGCGTAAAATCACTCGATTTGAAGGGAGATGCCAACAATTTCACGGTGACGACTCCCCAAGTGACGCTCGTTTTCGATCGTGCCACAGGTGGTTTTGTGGTGAAGAAAGCTAGTGGAGAAGAAGTTTTCCAATCGCTCACGGCTCCCACCTTTGACAAAGATGGCACGCATCTCACACTCGCCAATCACGAAGGTGAATACTTCTATGGAGGTGGTGTGCAAAACGGCCGCTTCTCGCACCGCGGACAAGTGATTGCCATTGAAAATACCAACAACTGGGTGGATGGTGGCGTAGCTTCTCCTACTCCTTTCTATTGGAGCACCAAAGGCTACGGCATGATGTGGCACACCTTCAAACCTGGTCTTTACGATTTCGGCAATACACAAGGAAATCTCGTGAAATTGCGCCATGCAGAGCAATATCTCGATGTGTTCTTTATGGTGGCAGAACGTCCAGAAGCTTTATTGAGCAGCTTCTACCAACTGACAGGTAATCCAGTGTTATTGCCTAAGTTTGGTTTCTATGAAGGTCACCTCAATGCCTACAACCGCGACTATTGGACAGAAGCGAAGGACGGTCGTGGCTTCATGAAGATGGAAGATGGCAAAACCTACAACGAAAGTCAAAAAGACAATGGCGGCATCAAGGAGAGTTTGAATGGTGAACGCAACAACTATCAGTTCTCAGCTCGCGCAGCCATCGACCGCTATCTCAACAATGACATGCCCTTGGGTTGGTTCCTCCCCAACGACGGCTACGGTGCGGGCTACGGACAGACGAAAACGCTCGATGGCAACATTGAAAACCTCCGTCAATTTGGCGACTATGCCCGCAGCAAAGGTGTGGAAATCGGACTGTGGACACAAAGCGACCTTCACCCCAAAGACAGCATCGAAGCTCTCCTGCAACGCGACATCGTGAAAGAAGTCGGCACCGCTGGTGTGCGCGTGCTCAAAACTGACGTAGCCTGGGTGGGTTGGGGTTATAGCTTCGGACTCAACGGTGTAGCCGATGTGGGTCGCATCATGCCGACATATGGTAACAATGCGCGCCCCTTCATCATCTCACTCGATGGATGGGCAGGAACTCAACGCTATGCAGGCATTTGGAGCGGCGACCAAACCGGTGGTGACTGGGAATATATCCGTTTCCATATCCCAACATTCATCGGTGCTGGTCTGTCGGGACAACCCAACATTACCTCCGACCTCGATGGAATCTTCGGAGGTAAGAACATTCCCGTGAATGTACGCGAATTCCAATGGAAAACCTTCACTCCCATGGAGTTGAACATGGATGGTTGGGGTAGCAATCCCAAATATCCTCACGCACTCGGTGGCAAGAGCACCGCGCTCAATCGCTGGTATCTCAAACTCAAGAGCGAACTCCTCCCTTATGCCTACACTGCTGCTGCTGAAGCCGTGAATGGTAAGCCCATGATTCGTCCCATGTTCATGGAAGAAAGCAATGCCTACACACTGGGTAAGCGCACACAATATCAATTCATGTATGGTGACGCCTTCCTTGTGGCTCCCATCTATCAAAACACGGCAGCTGACGAACAAGGCAACGACCGCCGCGACGGTATCTACCTCCCCAAGGGAAATTGGGTGGACTATTTCACGGGCGACATCTATACTGGTGGACGCATCATCAACCACTTTGATGCTCCGCTCTGGAAACTCCCCGTTTTGGTGAAAGCTGATGCCATTATCCCTATGGCAAATCCCAACAACACACCTGCCGAAATAAAAAAAGACCTCCGCATCTTTGAGATTTATGCGGAACGCGGCACAAAGGCGGGACTCTATGACGATGACGGCAAGACACAAGCCTATCTCGAAGGCAAAAGAGCCTTTACCGAACTCAAAACGACGGTGAAGAAACAGGTGCTCACGCTCGACATCGACCGCACCATGGCTCAATTCCCCGAGTTTGTCAAATCACAACAAACCGAACTGCGCATCAATGTGTCTAAGACTCCTAAGAAACTCACTGCCACGGTGGGTGATGCTAAGGTGAAACTCACACAAGTGAGCACACGTGAGGAATTTGAAAAAGGCACCAACGTGTGGTTCTACGATGCGAAGCCTAATCTCAACCGCTGGGTGCGCACTGGAGAAGAGAGTGTGGGCGAAGTCATCAAGAATCCTCAAGTACTCGTGAAACTTGCTGCCACCGATGTCACTGAAAACGCGGTGAGTGTTACGGTGAAAGGTTTTGAGTTTAAGACCCCCAATCGCCTTCTTGTGCACCACGGCAAACTTGCTGCTCCTCAATTCAACAAGCAACAAAGCAAGGCTCAGGCTTACACGCTCCAACCTGCGTGGGATGCTGTAGAAAATGCCGACTACTACGAAGTGGAACATGAGGGTCAGATTTATTCCACCATCCGCGCTCTGAATCATCTCTTCGACGGTTTGGCACCCGTCACCAACTACTCCTTCCGCGTGCGTGCCGTCAATGCCGATGGTGCAAGTGCTTGGACAGATTTCCAACTCTCTACGGTGAAAGATCCGCTCGAATGGGCTGTCAAAGGCGTGAAAGCCACTACTTCGGTGCAAAACCAAGGTGGACAAGGCACGGACAAACTCTTCGACCGCGATTTGAAGACCATTTGGCACACTTCCTGGAGCAACCAGCAAGCGACACCTTTTGAAATGATTGTCGATTTGAGAAGCGTAAACCAACTTGAGCGTATGGAATACATTCCTCGCGAAGACGCAGGCAACGGTACAATCCTCTCTGGCTCGTATGCCTTCTCCACCGACCGCCAAAACTGGTCTGCTCCGGTAGCGTTCAACTGGGAAAAAGATGCCACTACCAAAACTGTGAAATTCAACGAAACCACTGCTGCGCGCTACATCAAACTCAATGTAGACAAAGCCGTTGGCAACTTCGGTTCTGGTCGTGAAATGTACGTCTATCGCCGCCCTGGTACGGAAGGTGTGATGCAAGGCGACATCAACCGCGACAAGCGCGTGGACGAAAACGACTTGACTTCCTACATGAACTACACCGGTTTGCGCCGTGGCGATGGTGACTTCGACTATGTGGCGATTGGTGACATCAACAACAACGGTTTGATTGATGCCTACGACATCTCTTGTGTGGGAGTGGAACTCGATGGTGGTGTGCGCAATTCTTCCGACAAGGTGCGCGGACAACTCGTGCTTACTCCTAACGTAAAGACCTACAAGGCAGGCGATGTGGTGGAAATCAAGGTTTCGGGTAAAGACCTCCACTATGTGAATGCCCTCTCCTTCGGGCTTCCCTATAAAGCGGATGAACTCGAATACAAAGGCATCACGCTCAAAGGAATGAAGGATATGGTGAATCTCACCTACGACCGCCTGCACACTTCGGGACAGAAGGCGCTCTATCCCACCTTCGTCAACCGCGGTAACAACTTCCTCCTCGAAGAAGGCAATCCCGAACTCTTCACCATCAAGTTCGTGGCAAAGAAAGCTGGTAAATTCAACCTCAAAGCCGTAGACGGTCTGCTCATCGATCGCAACCTCGGCACAGCGTCTTTCTAAAGACGTTTCGCTCTGCAAGGCCGTGTCAAAGCTCCGTGTTTTGATGCGGCCTTTTCTTTTGCCCCTCTTTTGCCCTCGTCTTCTATTTGCTTCCTGGCACAGGGCAAAGACGAGAAGGTGGCAACAAAGTAGTAATGTCAGAATAAGCATAACGGGGAATATATTTAATGGATTGGCTTTCGCCGTAAAATAAAAGAGGAACTGCGCAGGACACTTTTTCGCACCTCCCTATAAGTATATGGGGAGATATTGCCCCAAAGAGGGAAAAAATCGGAGAAAAGTGCATTATTTTCTTTCAATACATCAAATATGGAATATGGACATAGCAAAACAAACATATAGATTTAATCGGTCATTAGGAAGGCAGGTTGAGGATGCAGTTTTCTCGCGCGTATGCGTAGCGCGCGCATTCCAACAGCGATGTTGTTTTTTTGCTGTCACAAGTGTCACACAAGGAACAGAAGTGGGAAGACAAGTTGACGAAAATGCAGGAAAAGGAAGGAAGAAAAAACATCGTTTTTTCAATTGTCAATCACGATTTTTGAAGACACGAGCACACCAACTGTTAAAATAGACCACAAACACACAATAAAACATTGTATTACAGAAACTTACATAGATAGCTGTGACACTTGTGACAGCAAAAAAGATAAATCTCCTGTTGGTGCGCGCGTACGCGTACGCGCGAGAGGGGGGTATTATAGGTATTTTCACAAATTCATTTCTTGATTCCAGTATTCCTTCTCTCCTATCTTCATTCTCAACTCTCCTCTTGTTCTTTTCTGTTCCTCCCATCGTATGTGAGAAACAACACGTCGTTTTCAATAAAACGACCCGTCACTTTCAACAAAACAACACGTCACTTTCAACAAAACAACACGTCACTTTCAATAAAACAACACGTCATTTTCAACAAAACAACACGTCGTTTTCAGCAAAACAACACGTGTTGTAGAATAAAATTACTCCATAATTGAAAATAATCCCCAAAAGGAGTGAGTCTCTCAGATTTAATTTATATCTTTGCTATGTCTATCGTCGGATTCTCTTGTTTTTTTGCAACACTAAGATAAGTGAAAATTCTGACATAGCAAAATCCTGAGCAACGTTTTGTTGTTCAAGCACTTAAAAAGTTTAATTTATAATAGTGTTGCGGAATCAAGAATAAACAAGTAGCATTATGAAACAAATATGCATGTTCTTAATCACATTAGCATTGTTAATCAGTTGCGGCGTTGATCAAAAGAAATACGACGCCCAAGTTGCGAAGGTAGATAGCCTTAAAAAAGTAAATGCAGAAATCCAGCATGAACTCGAAGGTTACAAGTATAGTCCGGCAAAAGTTCTTGCAGATATTAAGCAGAACTATGAAAAACAACAATACTCTCAGATCAAAACGAATCTTGATTTGTTGCAAAAATATCATCCAGAATCACCTGAATATGAATATGCGAGAAGCATATATACACAATCTGTAAAAGATCAGGAAATCGCAAGAAAAAAGGCTGAAGCCGAAGCTGCTAAAGCAGAAAAAGAGAGAATTGCAAAAATGGCTCCGGTCAAACGTATAATGGAAAAGTACGATTGTAGTGAGGATGTTGCAAGAATGATATTACGCAAAAAAGTACAGATAGGTATGACAACGGAACAATGTCGCGCTGCTTGGGGGAGTCCGGACGATATTAATCGCACAGTAGGATCTTTTGGAACCCATGAACAATGGGTTTATGGAAGCTCCTATCTTTATTTTGAAGATGGCGTCATGACATCCTTCCAAGATTAAATAGCTGAGCTATGAAAAAAATCATATTAATTCTATTTGTTATTTTCTTTGTTGGTTGCAACCAGCATCCTGATTTGTATAAGATTACGGATGGACTTGTTTCGTCACTCCAAACGGAATATGAGAGTTATGGAATTCTCGGCGGAACGGATTACAAACAATTGACCCCTGACGGCAAATATCAAATTATGCCGGTGGGGCGATTGATTAATGTGAAAATCATGGATGTAGCCTCCGATGATGATTACGAGGATCTACGCCAAGATTTGGAAAACCATTACAAAGGTGATTCTCGTGTGAATAGTGTATACCGTTGTCAAGCGGGGACATTAATGATAGATTGTAGAAACTAACAACTTATTAAAGATGTAATTATGAAAAATATTCTATTTACGCTAATGCTCATTCTGAGCATACCTTGCTTTGCCCAGCAGAACAAAGCGGAAGGTGAAAAGTCAAAAAGTAAGGCTGTTGAATTTATGAGCCAAAGTGGCACACTTATCAGAAAGGATTTTTATGATATACATAAAGACAAATATGGCGTTACTTGCCAAGTTCTCATCTTAACAAACATTCTTAATAACAAGAAAAGTGGATGCTTGCGACTTAAAACCGAATATTTTTCAAGTGTTGGAACTGACACATATATAGGGACTCTTGATTCTGATGAGATTGATGCAGCTATAAAATCATTAAAATATATAGCAGAGACCCTTGTTCCTACATCACCTGAAACTTATACCGAGGTTGAATATAGTACAAGAGACAACATGCAGATTGGAGCATTCACCTCTGATGGCACATGGGAGGTTTATGTTCAAACAAAGTCATATACCTCGCGCTCGATGTCTACAATTAAGGCTGATAAGATTAACGAATTTATCGGATATCTTGAGCAATCCAAACAATTAATTACAGAAAAGGTTGGTTCTGTTCAATAACATTTATGCACCATGCGAAGGATTTTGATTTTATTGTTTGTATCCTTATTCTGGTTGCATGTGAATGCGCAGGAATATGAGATAACCATATTCGGAAGTTTTCAGAAGTATCACCTCTATCCATCTGATAGAGGAATGTTTCGCGATGACAGAAAGGTTACGGCTTTCTCCTACGATAAGAAATCATCCCTGGCTTGGGTGTATTGTGACGAGTTCCTTGCACAAGTGCAATTGCCAGAATCTTTCAAGGACGTAATGAAGGAACATGGTATCAAGGATATTGAGAAGAAGAAGGCTGATGTATATAGCGAGAAAGTCGTGGCCATCAAGCGTAAACTCGACCGCCACTATTTTGTTCTCGACTCGATAAAAGCAGCCAGTGAAAGGCACATCGCCGACTCCATAACAAGAGTTCGTTTCGTTGAAGATTCCATAACAAGAGTTCGTTTCGTTGAAGATTCCATTAGGAAGAGGAATGAGTTCGTGGCCGATTCCGTTGAAAACGTTGAAGAGGATACAATGGCGGCAAGTTATAACTATCCTTTCTCGTTTAGATTTATTATCGGTAATACAAAGGGATACACGAAAGTAGGTTCCGAGATGTCTGATGACAGTTATAGTAAATTCGGTGGCAATGAGGAATATATCAATAAACGTCTAATTCTCATAGCTGGCTACTTTAAAAAGGTAATACCCAAGAAGTATTCATTTGACACCGATAAGGTTAGAGAATACTATAAAGCGTACGCTCTTGGTCGTAGCTTCTATGTAGATAAGGAAGATGTAGAATTAAAAGACGAGGCTCAGACAAGATTGGACTCGTTAATTGCTTCCGACAGAATCACCCGTGCCCATTTCGCTCATTGGACCAAGTATTTCAGTAAAAAGACTCCTTACGACTTCGAATTAAAAAATGTAGATAAGATTTTCGATTATTACAAGAAATACCCTGTTTCTGTTTATTCATGGAGTTGGGGTAGCAAAAACGAATATTCCGATTTCCAGAATATTGACATAGAATTCTACAATTCATCAAAGAAGACTATTAAATATGTATATGTAACTTTCCGAGCAAAGAACCCTGTTGGCGACCCCGTATATGGTGCCACCAAGACACTGACGGGCATCGGACCAATAGAGCCTGGTGGTTCCGGTTCATATTCATTTGATGACGTTTGGTATTCTCATACTATTGATAATGTGAGCATCGTGAGCATCAAGGTGCAATATATGGATAAAACTACAAGGATTATTAATCCAGCATATCCAGCAGTATTCTCAGAAGATGAGAAAAATACTATTGACAATTTCAATAGCGACATAAAAGCTTTGAAGAAGTTGAACAACGAAGAATAACCATTTGCTAGATAGGGTCTGCTATATACTTTCAAAATCGAAGTGCAAAAAATCCCTCTGTTTTCCATAGGTTCTAATCTATGAAAAAACGAATGATTTTTTGCACTTCGATTTTGAAAGTACGGTTACTAGTGTTTTTCAATTTGCAAAGTAACAAAATAGGCTGAATCCTGCAAGAGGGTTCAGCCTTATTTTTATCACCAGAAAAAGTTGGTGTATAGGTCAAATTGCAGGCTGATTTGATGGTACTTTTTCTTTAGGTGTGTTTCATAAACGACAGACGGTACAAGGCTCTGCGCAGCATATACCAAGGAATGCCGAGATATTCAGTGGGAATCCACCAAAAATGCAGCAACATATTGTAGAAATAAATACAACTATGAGCCAGAAAACCTCCATTTCGAGAAAAGGAAGAACCAAACATTGCGTGATTTCCCACCTTGATGCTCCACTTCAAAAGAGATTTTGCGCGAAGCGCGTCAAAACTGCTATAAGGATACTTCAAGTTTGATGAAGAAGGCGAATATGTAGAAGAGTTCGAAGAAGGAGCTATAGAAGAAGACGAATACGCAGAAGAATCTGAAGATGGAACCAAAGAAGAAGCTGAAGAGGAGGGAGAAGAGTCTGTGGCTGGTGTAGGAATAACACTAGTGGAATTAGTTTTCTCCAGAAGCGACAGATCAAAATGATGCGCAGAGAAACCTAGATATTCCACAGAGAAAGCAGACAATATGCGATAAAAACGTGTGAGATGGAGTTGAGAGAGTGCATTTTTCAATAATGCTCTGTCCAAACGACGACCATAAGTAGTCAGCACCATCCCCCAATCCACCAGTTGACGTAAACCAATGCCGAGATGCGTGGCATGCACCATAATGTGCGCTGTGAGCAAAACAATATTCAAATGCGGAGGAAGGATAGGAACATTGTAGCCATCAATTTCCACAAAATGTTGCCATTCTCCCACGGTGTCTACCTCCTTGTGCATCATCTGTTTCAAATGTTGCACTGCCGGTGGCCATTGCATCGGCTGAAGTGCGCGATGCAATTCCACGGTAACGCCTTTTCTCTCAAAAACCTCGTGCAGAAGTGTTTGATGGTCGAACACAAACCCAAGATTTTGCAATACACATTTTGCTTCCTCAAAATGCTGTGGTGCAAGGTATATGTCAATATCTCCTGCACGGCGCAAAAGAGGTCGAGGATAAACCGCAGCACACGACTGACCTTTCAACAAAACATATCGAAGGTGAGCAGCATCAAAGGCGCGTGCCAACTCCACCACTACTTGATTCATTTGACGATTAGCCATTTCCAACGGCAAAAGTCCTCCAATCCATTGCTTCAGAAGTGGACGTTCCGCTTCACCAACCGACAGTTGAGGCAAAGCATAGAGAAGCCCATCAACAGCTTGTCGCTGTGCTTCACGAAGCAGCGCAGCGAAATTGTCGATTTCAATGGGGCAAGTTTCCCCCAACAAGGCACTTCTCAACAAAGAGAAGAGCAAATCGTAAGTGGAAGTCAGATCAGCTTTAGACATATCAAAGAACATTAAGACTTGCGCTCCAGTTCTTGGAGATTTTCAAGTCGTTTTGTTTCGAGGAAATCATAAATACCTCCGAGGTGTTCCTTCACTTTTCCTCCACCAAACTCATAGACTTTTGTCACCAAGCCATCGAGGAAGTCACGGTCGTGACTCACCACAATGAGTGTGCCATCAAAATCTTGTAAAGCCTGTTTGAGCACATCTTTCGTGCGCAAATCGAGGTGGTTAGTCGGTTCGTCGAGAATCAACAAATTGAAAGGTTCGAGCAAGAGTTTGAGAATTGCCAAACGCGTGCGCTCACCCCCCGAAAGCACCTTCACCTTCTTTGTTCCTTCTTCACCTCCAAACATGAAAGCACCTAGCAAGTCACGGATTTTCAAACGAATTTCTCCCTTTGCCACACTGTCTATGGTGTCGTAAACAGTGATTTCTCCGTCCAACAGAGTGGCTTGGTTTTGCGCAAAATAGCCAATTTGCACGTTATGTCCCAGCGTCAGCGTACCTTCGTGTTCAAGTTGTCCCATGATACATTTGACCAACGTAGATTTTCCTTCTCCGTTTCGTCCCACAAAAGCCACTTTGTCGCCACGCTCCACCATGAGCGAAGCATTTTGGAACACCACGTGGTCGCCATAGGTCTTGCCCACAGCATCCATCGTCACAGGATAACTGCCCGAACGTGGAGAAGGAGGGAATTTCAGACGCAGGCGCGAAGTATCTTCTTCATCCACTTCCACCAATTCCAGTTTTTCAAGCATACGCACACGGCTCTGCACCTGGTTTGTTTTGGAATAAGTACCCTTGAATCGCTCGATATACAATTTCGTTTCAGCAATCATCTTTTGCTGATCGTCATATTGTTTCTGTTGTTGCTCGCGGCGTTCCTTACGCAATTCGAGATATTGCGAATATCCCGCCTTATAGTCGTAGATGCGTCCCAGCGTTATCTCAATCGTGCGGGTCGTGATGTTGTCCACAAACTTACGGTCGTGACTGATCACCACCACCGCTTTACCCGAAGTCATAATGAAGTTTTCCAACCAACCAATACTCTCAATGTCCAAGTGGTTGGTCGGCTCATCGAGCAAGAGCACATCAGGATTTTGCAAAAGCAATTTCGCCAATTCGATGCGCATACGCCATCCTCCAGAGAAGTCACTCGTGGGACGTTGGAAATCAGTGCGTTCAAAACCCAATCCCAGCAGCATTTTCTCCACATCTTCTTCAAAGTGTGTGAGATCAATGGCATAAAACTTCTCGCTCATCGCAGCCACTTTCTCAATGAGTGCCATATACTCTTCGCTCTCATAGTCAGTGCGCGTCATCAATTCTTGGTTAAGTAGCTCAATTTCCCCCTCCATCTCCTTGAGATGCTCAAAGGGCAAACAAGCTTCTTCAAAAACGGTGCGTCCATCTTCGGTGAGCAAGTGCTGGGGTAGGTAAGCAATGACCGAATCTTTTGGCGCGCTCACCCTACCCTTCGTGGGTTGTCGTTCACCAGCAAGAATTTTCAAGAGCGTACTTTTTCCCGCTCCGTTTTTCCCCATCAAAGCGATGCGGTCTTTCTCATTGATTTGAAAAGAAATATCTTTGAAAAGGGTTGTACCCCCAAATTCTACGGTGAGTCCGTCTACTGATATCATAAAGTGTCTATATTATGCTGCGATAGTCTAAATGTGATGTTTGTGCAAAGTTACTCATTCTTCCTCGCTTTGCCAAATACGTTGCCCTGATTTGCCCCAGAGCAAGGGAAATCCTCCTAGCACATAGAACCACCCAAATGAGTCACTAACCAATTGCGGTAGAACAACAAAGCTGTTTCTTCCCAAGAAAAGTCGATACCATTCTCGGGATTATCCTCTATATAATAATGGAGAGGGGGAGCAATGGGCAACCCCTTTGCCAGATCACGGCGGTATTCTCCGTCGAGGGTGTCGGCTCTATATTCCAAATGCCCGGTCACAAAAGTTTGCTGACGAGTGGCATCGTAGAAAATGCTCTGCCCCACTTCACTGTCCGCCAGCACCTCCAGCCCTTCGGGCAGAAATTGCGTATCACCACCCTGCAAAGTGGCTTCAGCGTCAGCATCTCCCCAATAAACTTCGGTGTGCCTACTATGCGGCATAGGGAATGTCACCCCCAAACCGCAGAGTAAAGGATGTTGCGGAGCAAGATTGCGCTGCGCGAAAATGCCAAAACATTTTTCAGCAAGACCACGCTTTCCACATCCATAGAAATGATGGAGCGCGGCTTGTGCAGCCCAACAGATGTTGAGTGTGGGAATACCATAATGCGCTGTCCAGTCCCAAATGTTTTGAAGTTCCTTCCAATAGCGCACCTCTTCAAAGAGCATCTGCTCCAGAGGAGCCCCAGTGACGATGAGCCCATCAATACTCGGCAACTGCTTCTCACCACAACCACACACAAGCGCACCCTCCGAAGCCTCAGCCATCGAGGGAACAAAATCCACATAATGCGCATCCACATAAGCCTGCGGTGTAGTTTTGTAGTGTTGATGAGGAATTTTCAGCAACACCAAATTAACATCTAAGTTAGCCGCAGAGAGCATCTTACAGAAGTCGAACTCCGTTTCCGGCTTTTGTGGCATAAGATTGAGTAACCCCACGGTGGGTAAAGTAGGCTCTTGCCCCACACAGAGGGGAAAACCTAAACGTGCCAAACTTTCAATGGCGGGAATTTGACTATTGACGTAGAGCATCGCAACAAAATCTGAAGAAAAAAAGAAAAAGGCAGTCAGCCACAAAGGAGTGCGCTGACCACCTTATTAAAACCCAATCGGTCATTAGACCGTTAAAGTTTTACTGGTAATGGAAAAGACCACTTCCTTACCACACATCCACGCGCTTAGCTTTGGGAGTGAAGAGTTTGTCGCCCTTCTTGATGTTGAAAGCCTTATACCACGCGTCTATTTGGGGTAAAGCCGCATTCACGCGCCAACGACCAGGAGAGTGAGGGTCGGTGCGCACACGATTGCGCAAGGCTTCGGGGCGCGCATTGCCTGCCCACACCAAAGAATAAGCGAGGAAGAAACGCTGTTCGGGAGTGAAACCATCATTCACAGTCGAAGGATTTTGCGCTTGTGCTTTTTGGAACGCTTGATAAGCAATTTTGATGCCGCCATGGTCTGCAATGTTTTCACCACAAGTGAGGGCGCCATTCACATGCACGCCAGGCAAAACTTCTACAGCATTAAAGGTGCGTACCATACGTTGTGTGCGTTGCTCAAAATTCTTTTTGTCTTGTTCAGTCCACCAGTTGCGCAAATTACCTTCCTTGTCAAACTGTGCGCCTTGGTCGTCAAAACCATGCGTCATTTCGTGACCAATCACCACACCGATAGCTCCATAATTGATGGCATCATCGCCGTCAGCTGTGAAGAAAGGAGGTTGGAGAATGCCAGCAGGGAAACAAATCTCGTTGGTTGTGGGATCATAATAAGCGTTGATGGTTTGAGGTGTCATTCCCCATTCATCGCGATCCACGGGTTTATTCACCTTGCGTTGCACTTCGTCGTCGTTGGCAAAGGCAGCAGCGCGCTGAAGATTCTCATAAAAAGAGAGCGACTCATCAATGTGCAAACCATCATAACTGCGCCATTTGTCGGGATATCCGATTTTGACATAGAAACTATTGAGTTTGTTTTGCGCCTCAGCCTTTGTGGCAGCTCCCATCCACTTTTGCTCTTGGATACGTTCGCCAAGTGCCACTTGAAGGTTCTTCACCAACTGAAGCATACGCTGTTTAGACTGTTCGGGGAAATAGCGTTCCACATACATTTTGCCGACTGCCATACCCAGCACACCTTCCACAGTGCCCACCGCACGTTTCCATCGAGGACGATCTTGTTCTGAACCCGACATCACTTTGCCATAAAAATCAAAGTTTGCACGACGGAAGTCATCGCTCAAGGCATTAGAAGCATCATCAATGACAAAAAACTCAACGTAGTTCTTCAACGCTTCGATGTTACTCTCACTCCACAACTTTTCCACTTCGTGAATGGGCTGGAGTTGATTGACAGAAACTTCTGTGACAGCGGGAAAATTCTGCATCAAAAGATAAGCATTCCAATCAATGCCAGGGAAATCGCGCAACAAATCGTCATAACTCATCTTGTGATAGTTGCCTTCAATGTCGCGTTGTTCCGTGGCAGAAAACGAAACCTTTGCAATGCGTGTTTCGATGGCAAGCACATCTTCCATCTTCTTCGCAGCATCTGCCGCAGAATAGCCCACAAGTTGGAAAAGTTGCTGGATATATTTCTTGTAACCCTCGCGCACTTTCACCGTCTCCGCATCATCATTGAGATAATAGTCGCGATCGCCAAGCGTAAGGCCACCTTGGTTGATTTGCACCAGATTCAGCTTAGCATTTTTGAGATCGGCAGATACGCCCACTTCAAAGAAAGGCGACACCCCCAAACGAGTCAAACGCGCCACGGTCATAAAGAGTTCGCGTTTGTCCTTTGCACCATTCACCGTAGCCAACACCGATTTCAAAGGAGTTGCGCCCTCGCGGTTCAGTCGCACACTGTCCATAGCCAAACGATACAGACCACCAATCTTTTGAGCCAAAGTGCCATCTTCTGCCTTCTTTTGAGAGAGTTCTTCAATGAGCGTGCGGATGCGCTCACGATTAACTTCATCGAGTGCGTGAAACTGCCCGTATTCGGAGTGTTCGCTAGTGAGAGGATGCGCTTTTATCCAGCCACCATCCGCATATTCGTAGAAGTCAGTACCAGGACGCACTGCTGCATCCATGTTTGCTTTGTCGTAACCCCTCAGTGTGGTTTGTGCGCAAACCGAAGTGGCGAGCAATCCTGCTGAGAGTAAAACGTGTTTGAGTTGCATATATCAGATGTTATATTGTTTAATTCTTTTTGTGATTATAGAGCAATCGTAGTGAATCATCACACGAATGTTTCAAGCGACAAGTGCATTGCTTACAAAATCCTTTCGGCTTATTCTCCCAAAGCCTCCACAGCTTCGCTCCACACTTCTTCAGCTGCTGCGAGCTGTTTGCGGAGTTCACCGTGCTGGGTAAACAAGTCCACATTCGCTGCCCCTTCGGGAGTGGAAAGTTGCTCTTCCACTTCAGCTATTTTGGCTTCGAGCTGTTCAATGTTCTTCTCCGCCTCCTTGACCGCTTGTTCCAATTTTCGACGTTGCTTCGCCACTTCCTTCTGTTCGGCATAACTCAACGCGCCTTCAGAAGGTGCATTATTAGTAGCGGCCGCAACATTAGCGGCAGAGGGAGAGGTGCCGTTGTTAGAAAGTTGCGTACCAATCTCGTCCAAACTGGTGATTTCTTTTTGTCGCAAAAAATCATAGATGCCGCCTAGATGTTCTCGCACGCGGCCACCGGCAAATTCGTAGACTTTGGTCACCAAACCATCTAGAAACTCGCGGTCGTGGCTCACCACAATCACCGTGCCGTCAAACGCCAGAATAGCTTCTTTCAACACGTCTTTTGTGCGAAGATCCAAGTGGTTGGTAGGTTCGTCCAAGATGAGTAGATTGACAGGTTCGAGGAGAAGTTTGATCATCGCCAAACGACTGCGCTCTCCGCCCGACAACACTTTCACTTTCTTCTCTGACGCTTCACCGCCAAACATAAAGGCTCCGAGGATGTCGCGTATTTTCAGGCGAATATCGCCCTTTGCCACATGGTCGATGGTGTCGAACACGGTCAGTTCATCGTCCAAAAGCTGTGCTTGGTTTTGCGCATAATAACCCAACTGAACATTGTGACCAATTTTCAACACTCCACCGTGAGAAATCTCCTCCATGATGCACTTCGCCAGCGTAGATTTTCCTTCGCCGTTCTTGCCCACAAAAGCCACTTTTTCACCGCGCTTGATAGTGAGGTTCACTTGGTCGAACACCACGTGCTCGCCATAGTGTTTCTCCACATCCTCGCAAATCACGGGATAATCTCCGCTTCGACTGCAAGGAGGAAATTTGAGATGAAGGCGCGAAGTGTCGATTTCGTCAATCTCAATGGGCACAATTTTCTCCAACTGCTTGATGCGGCTTTGCACCTGCACCGCTTTGGTGGGTTTGTAGCGAAAACGCTCTATGAAATCTTTCAAATCGGCAATTTCTTTCTGCTGATTTTCATAGGCGCGGAGCTGACTCTCTCTGCGTTCGGCACGCAGTTGCACATACTCATCATATGGCACACGATAGTCCACCACTTTGCCACAAGAAATTTCGAGGGTGCGGTTGGTCACATTGTTGATGAAAGCGCGGTCGTGGCTCACCAATATCACCGCACAGCCACTGTGTGCCAAAAACTGCTCTAACCAGCGGATACTCTCAATGTCGAGGTGGTTGGTAGGCTCATCGAGGAGCAACACATCGTGACGCGCCAACAGGAGTTTTGCCAATTCGATGCGCATGCGCCATCCTCCCGAAAACTCTTGCGTGGGACGCTCAAAGTCACTGCGCAGAAAACCGAGTCCTGAGAGGGTGCGCTCAATTTCAGCATGATAATTTTGCGCGCCCATCATTTGCAAGCGGTCATTTTCACGACTGAAAGCTTCCACCAACTCCATATACTCTGGTGTTTCGTAGTCGCTGCGCTCCATCAATTCGCGGTTGAGTTGCGCCACATGGTCACGAAGTTCGTGGAGATGTGCAAAGGCTTTTTCCACTTCTGCCACCACCGTGGTGTCATCGCTGAGCACCATCACCTGCGGCAAATAGCCCACGCTCACCTCACGCTGCACCGCCACGCGCCCGTCTGTGGGTTGCTGCAAACCGGCTATGATTTTGAGCATCGTGCTTTTGCCAGCACCGTTCTTGCCGACCAATGCAATGCGGTCGCGCTTATTCACCACAAAACTCACATCTTCGAAGAGAGCTTTGGCGGAAAATTCTACTTTGAGGTGTTCTACTGAAATCATTCCACTGTTGTTCGTTGAAGCCACTCGGCCACATTTTATCCGCAAAGTTACAAATTTCTTTACGACTAGACAATTATCTTGCCAATAGTCCATCATTCTCCGCTTTGTTTTCACTTTATCCCAAATCTGTTCAGTAGATAATGCCAATTTGAGATTATCGTCTGCCATAAACCATTTGCGTCCTGCTACTGCTCCGAAGAGGGTAAGTTTCTCCCCCCCCACTCATATGCCCCTATATAGATATACCTCGAAATGCACCCAAAGAGTGAAAAAAAGGCGGAAAAATGCACTTTCATCCCATAAACTACACAAAAGAGCAACTAGACATAGCAAATACAATATTAATTCAATTGTACGTCTCCTTCTCAAATTGTCCCCCCTAAAAAATAAGAGTCAACATCCCATCCTCAAGAATTTGCTGGTGGCAAAAGAGAGAATAGTCAACCACTGCTTTCTGCTCCATCAAAACTAAGGCTTATTTCTTCAAAAAACGACACGTTGTTTTCAAAAAAACGATACGTCACTTTCAACAAAACAACACGTTGTTTTCAACAAAACGACACGTCACTTTCAACAAAGGTCATTTGCTGCTCAATGCACACCTCAAGATGGCGTACATCAAACACTTAGTTATAAAACGCAAAAAAAACTATTTCCTCTCCATTCTCGCGCATACGCACGCATATACGCACACATAACAGGAGTTTTATCATTTTTGCTGTCACATCTGTCACACCTTTTCGCTCAAAACTCTTAAGTTCAATAGATTACCTCTTTATTTTAAAATTTATTTCATCTTTTCCTCGACCGATTTGGGATTATCCCTTTCAAAACGAGTCCACAACCCTCTCTCGTTTTTGCTTAGGTGTGACACTTGTGACAGCAAAAAAATTAAATTACTGTTGGAAGGTGTGCGCACCTGCGCGTACACACGTACGCACGAGAAAACTCAAACATATGCACGCAATATCCGCTGCGCTTGAGTTGCATATTGGCGACCTCTCACCTTTCGCACTTTGCGCGCCTTCAATCCTCTTGCCTTTGAATCTAGAAGCGTTTCACACCTCGTTACCGATATTTCGTAAAGCAGAACTAGCAATTTCAAGGTACACAAAACTTTTTCGTCACTTTTCTGCGATTTTTTCCCTCTTTGAGGCAATATCTCCACATATACTAGGGGACGCGAAACAAATATCCAGCGCAGTTCCTATTTTATTCCACTTCCACGGCGAATGCCAATCCTACTTATATTTCATAAACCGCTGTCATCATTTATCACCGTTCCACCTCTCCACGAGATGGCACACCGGACAAAAGTTAGCCTTTTGCACTCAAAATAAAGTACTACACAAAATTTTCCACGGATTGAATATATTCAGTACAGAGAAAATCACTAACTTTGCGATACAAGTCTATTTTACCAACTCCGCTTGGCAAAACAAGCCTACTTAATACCATCATTCAAGCCTATGATACTTCATTCCGCAACACGATTGCTCGGTGCAGCTTTTCTCACCCTCGGTTTGGGTTCTCCAGCTGCTACTTTGGCACAACAAGTCATTTTCCCACAAGAACGACAAGCCGGCACAGCGCGCTTGGCTCACTCTGCCAACCACTATACGTTGAGCAACGATTTGCTCACCGCCACTTTCATAGAGTCAGAGGGCACACTCCGTTTCGGAGGATGTCCCCAACTGCATCTCAATGCGGGAAGCGAATTGTTTGAAATTCGCATGGGAAATGGCTCCACTGTGGTACGTGCTTCGGAAATGAAACTCAGTAATGTGCGCGAAATACATTATGCTGCCAATCCTTCGGCCACCAAGGGAGCTGAAAAACTTCCTGGACACGCCATTGAAGCGACATTCACCCACAATCATCTCACAGTGCTTTGGCGCGCCGTGCTCCGCGATGGCAGTCACTATCTGCGCACTGAACTAAAACTTACGGCTGCACACGACACCAAACTCTTTGCGGTGGTGCCTATGCTCTACGAAATGGACGTACACAATGCGGGCAGTGCACCACGCAAAGTGGGCAACACTCGAGGTGCCGTGCTGCTAAGCGATAAGATTTTTGCCGGACTTGAAACACCCATGGGCCTCAACACCGTGGGCGCAGGCGACGAGGACGAATTGCCTTTCACTCACGATGCGTGGAAAACCGATGATTTTGTTCCCCCAACTGTTGCATCAGTGCCCGATGCACTCATCAAAGGCGGACACCCAGCCGACAAACTAGCCGTTGCGCAGGGATATGTAAACTTCAAACAAGCGGGTTCGCAAACGCTCACTTTCACCTTCAAAGGTGGCTCTCACAAACTGAATCTCGTGGGCGTCGATGTGGTAAATCTCGAAGGTAAGGTGATGACTTCTGACTACCACTACGGCACGATGGGCGATGCACACAAAAACAACATCTATACGCTCAACATCCCCAAGACAGGTGTCTATCGTCTGCGCTATTTTGTGGACACTGCACCCGAAACCATCAACTCGCGCGGAGAGATTGCCTTCTCTGGTCGTGTGAGTCGTCCTATCATTGTGCGCGATTTGACACCGGGCAGTGCACCACGTCTCGACACTCACACTGCTACTACTCCCTCCCCCCCCCACACAACGCGCGCTTTGAGTGCACAACAAATGGCGGCTGACGATGTGCTCACTGATGCTTGGACGGCTGCCGAATGGAAACAACCCACTCGCGTGCCTTCGCGCATCAACGAAGTGGGCTACTACGCTCCGAATGTCAAAGCCATCAACCGCTCGCTCAAACTCTCTTCCACGGGTACACTCTCGGTGCAGTTCAATTACAGCAAAGGGAACACGCGACTAAATCTCTGTGGTTTAGAACTCGTGGACGACACGGGCAATGTGGTGGCGTCCGACTATCACAAGGGATTCACGGGAAATGCTTCTGAAGGAAATGTGTATCGTTTCAACGTGCCTTATGCTGGTGATTTCACCCTCATCTATTATGCTCAAAACAAGGACGAAGAGATAACCTCAGAAGGTAAAATTCGCCTTTCCTTAGCACAGAGCGACACGCTGCATTTGGCTGCGCAAGCCACAACCACACTCCGCGGCACTTGGAGCAGAAACACCACGCTCCGTGCTGGAGACGACTGGAAAGTGAGTACCGTGGTGGGACTCGTTGCGCCTGGACAACCACGCCGTTCTTTCCTCTCCTACAGCGAACGCGAACGCGCAGTGCCTTGGCGCGCTATGCCAGCCTATATTTCTTGGTATGAGCTCAACATCGATCGCAACAACGACCCCAACTACACTGGCAATATGCACGATTGGCAGTGCGAAGAGGTGGTTCGTCAGTGGAAAAAGAATCTTTTTGAACCCTATCACACGGCTGTAAACTCCTTTGTGTGGGACGATGGTTGGGACCACTATGGTGATTGGACCTTCTCTCCAAATTTTCCCGATGGTTTCCGCAAATCGGATGCCTTAGCGCGCGAAATGGGTTCGGGCATTGGTGCATGGCTGGGTCCAGTGGGTGGCTATGGACAAAGTGGTAACTACCGTCGCGATTATTGGAAAGGAAAGGGAGGTATGCAACTTTCCAATCCTAAGTATTACGAAACATTCACGCGCTCCATCACCGATTTGTGCAACAAGCGTGGCTATGATTTCCGATTCTTCAAGTTTGACGGCATCAGCGCACAATTCTCGGCCGTGGGACCTGACGCTGGCACGGTGGGAGAAGAAAACGCAGAGGGCATTATCCGCGCTGAACGTATGGTGCGCGAGAACATCAAACCCGACATTTTCTTCAACACCACTGTTGGCACTTGGGCTTCTCCTTTCTGGTTCCAATACACTGACGCTGTGTGGCGTCAAGAAGGGGACTATGGTGAAGCAGGCAACCAAGGTAGCGACCGCGAACGCTGGATTACCTATCGTGACGCTTTGGTACACAAAAACTTTGTCAAGAACTCACCACTCTGTCCCATCAACACGTTGATGACGCACGGTTTTATCCTTTCTACACACGGACAAGTGTCAAAAAATATGGACTACGACGGCATTGTGCGTGAATTGAGATGCGCCTTTGCTTGCGGTTCGGGGATGGTAGAATTGTATAACGACTACGCTTTGACCAATTCCATCCGCGGTGGACGTCTATGGGGTGACTTGGCAGAAGCCATTCGCTGGCAGAAGAATAATGCCGATGTGCTTCCCGATGCACACTGGGTGGGAGGCAATCCCTGGACAGGAACACGCGCTGAAGTTTATGGTTGGGCTTCGTGGAACGGACAAAAAGCAACGCTCGCATTGCGCAACCCAGCAGCAACGGCAGCGACCTTCCACACCACGCTACGCCAAGCTCTTGAAATTCCCAACTACGTGAAAGGTAGTATCATTCTTTCGAAGGCATTCGGCCGACAAGATGCGCTCAAAGGACTAAACGAAGATGCGCCTATCGACATTGACGCTCCACTCACGCTTTCATTCCCTGCATCGAGCGTTTATGTTTTCAATGGTCGTGAAAGTTCCCTTCCCGCTGTAGCCGTGACGGGCATCACGCTTTCGGGCACCGAAGTGAACGTGGCTCCTGGTCGTGAAAAGGCGCTAGTATGGGACATTGCACCTGTGAATGCCACTCACACCAGCGTGGAATGGAGCGTGGCTGACCCAACAGTGGCTAAAGTGGACAACGGAGTGGTGCGCGGCATTAAAGACGGAGAAACCACTGTGACCGTAAAGGCTGAAGGTGGTCACACTGCTACTGTGCGCGTCAAGGTGAGCACTCCACCTTACGCTATTTCTTTTGAAGGCGACACTAATCAAAGCGGCGACCGCATCGTGAATAAAGTGACACTCACGACTCCCTCCCAGAAACAACCCACTGTTCTCTCACTTGGCGAGCATCCCAAAGCTTATACAGATCTCACCGCTACTCCAGTCAATGTGGGCGTGGGTTCGGTGGTGACCATTGCTCCCGAATGGAAAGGAAATTGGATGCACGCTTATGTCTACATCGATCTCAACAACGATGGAAAGTTTGACGCTAGTTCGCCTGACTCCCCCGAAGTGGTGGCTTTCACGTACTACAAAGGTAAATCGAAAGGCGAAAACGGACTCTCCACACAAAAGAACAATAACCCAGGAATGTCGATTCCGGCTTTCAAGCTCCCAGAAACGAAGGGAACATATCGTCTTCGTTTGAAAATTGACTGGGATGATCTCAATCCAGCTGGTAGTACCGCAGCTGGTAACGAGATTCTGAAAAACAGGGGGTCGGTGACCGACTTGTTGCTCAACGTTACCCCACCTACGGCAATCTCTGCTCCTCAACTTGCGCCTACTAATGCATCGTCACCAGCTTATGATTTGACAGGACGTCAAGTGTTGGGCAAAGACAATCATGGGCTCATCATCATTGGGGGTAAAAAACAAATGCGCTAATCGTAAACTGCGCTCTAGGGTGCAGTTTGCATAGGATGGTTTCTCAACCCAAAGACGCTTATTATAATTGCACTCATCTACAAAATGGATGTATTCGTCTACAAGATCGATATATTCCTCTACAGCTTCAGGACTCGACCGCTTCAAGACGGCTTCGAGTCCTGTTTTTGGGTGAAAGAACAATGGAAGAATATGCACCATAAGACAGTATCTACAATATCTTGGCATATGCACTTTTTTTCCAAATACTGCACGTTGGGATATTGCAGATTGCAGTGTGTCTACATCTTTTAAGGCTAAATATCGCGTTACAATTTGGTTGGATGATTGAAAATCAATATATTTGCAGAAGTGAAACTTATTATTCCGTTCCAATGAAACGTCATTTTTCTCGATATATACTCCTCATCACGCTCATCATATGCAGTTTTGTCACTGCTGCAGCGCAAGACTTGATAGCGCGACAAGCACCTATCGACAGACGCTTGAAAGCTGCTGACTCACTCACCATTAACCGAGTGATTCGCAAAAACAGCTTTACGAACTATGAAAACAACGAACTCTACAACACTTGGAATACTTCCAAAGTGCATTGCTACTCCAACACTGAACTTCCCGAAACTCATCGTATAGATTTGCGCGGTTTCCATATGCCTACGCCAAGCCGCACCATTACGTCCCATTTTGGTTATCGCGCTACTTTCCGCCGTGTGCACAAAGGGCTTGACATCAAGGTCTACACTGGCGACACCATCGTGTCTGCCTTTGAAGGTAAAGTGCGCATCGTAGGCTATGAAGCCTCAGGCTATGGCAACTATGTGGTGATTCGTCACAAAAATGGGCTCGAAACAATCTACGGACACTTGTCGAAAAGCATTGCTCAAGTGGGTGAGGTGGTCAAGGCGGGTCAAGTCATTGGTTTAGGAGGAAACACTGGACGCTCTTTTGGTTCGCACCTTCACTTTGAAACACGATTCCTTGGTGTTGCCATCAATCCGATGTTGCTTTTCGACTTCCCCAATCAAGACGTGACGGCAGACTATTTTGTGTTCAATCGTTCTGATTGCGAAGGGGGGCTGCTCACCCAAGTGGGTGGTGCTAAGCATCACGAAGAATTGGCGCACGTTGATAACCCAGGAAAAAAAGAAATTTCCAACGAACCTATTCGTTCGAAGAGTCAATCGCAAGTGGTGGGTGGTTTCTACCAAGTGAAAAACGGAGATACACTCTACAGTATCTCACGAAAAATTGGAGTTTCCGTAGAAGACATCACGAATTTCAATAATTTAGGTAGCAAACCCGTGCTGCACACGGGACAAATACTCCGCTACTAACCAACCATCACTTCCAGCGAGTTATCTCTTGTGCTTACGCACGAACCGAATAGGCTCAATAAAGAGAAAATGAAAATTGCAAACACCACATGACAATGATTTGTCAGGTGGTATTTTTTCGTAGTCTCTGGCTGCAAAATGCACATTACACTCTGGATTGAAAGCAACTGCAAATGGCTAAGAAATAGCACATTTAGCACAAAATACACGCTTTTTTGTTGTTTGGTATAAGTGGATTTATTATATTTGCAGCAGACAATGAACTACCTATCATGAATCAAACAACTCAACTTCCTGACGTAGTATTTGAAACGAGCTGGGAAGTATGCAATAAAGTCGGTGGTATCTACACTGTACTTTCTACTCGCGCAAAGACGCTGCAACAAAAATTTCAAGACAACCTCATCTTCATTGGCCCCGATTTGTGCCAAGATGGAAACAATCCTCTTTTTATTGAAGATAAAAAACTTCATAAGGATTGGAGCAAGAGTCTTCAAAATATCGGAATACCCGTTCGCATCGGTCGCTGGGACATTCCAGGACAACCGCTCACGGTGCTAGTGAATTTTCAATCGCTCTTTGCTCAAAAAGATGAGATTTATGGTCGCGCATGGGAACTCTTTCAAGTGGATTCGCTTCACGCTTATGGTGATTACGATGAGGCTTCTATGTTTTCTTATGCTGCGGGCAAGGTGGCCGAGGTGATTGTTCAACAATCATTTGTGGGTAAAAAGGTGATTTACCAAGCTCACGAATGGATGTCAGGCCTCGGTATGTTGTTCTTGCAACACAACTGTCCCGAAGTACGCACTATTTTTACCACTCACGCCACGAGCATCGGCCGCTCCATCGCGGGCAACAACAAATTGTTGTATGCCTATTTCAATGGATACAATGGCGACCAAATGGCTCGCGAACTCTCGATGGAGGCAAAACACAGCATCGAGAAGCAAAGTGCACATCGCACTCATTGCTTCACCACGGTGTCTGACTTCACGGACAAAGAGTGCGCACAACTCCTCGACAAACCTGCTGATGTGGTGCTCCCCAATGGCTTCGAATTGGACTTCGTGCCTAAGGGAACAGCTTTCACCAGCAAACGCCGACAAGCGCGTCAACGCATTTTCCAAGTGGCAAAAGCGCTCACTGGACAAACTTTTGACAACGACACGCTCATCATTTCAACTTCTGGCCGCAACGACTTCCGCTGCAAAGGCTTTGACGTTTACATGGAAGCGATGAAGCAACTCAATGAACAATTGCGCGGTACGAACCAACAAGTGCTTTCGCTCATTGAAGTGCCTTGCTGGCTCCTAGGTCCTCGCACTGATGTGCAGGAGCGTTTGCAACTGAAAGGTAAAAAAGCAGAGGCTATCAACACTCCGCTTCACACGCCTATTATTAGTCACGACTTATATAACCTCAACGAAGACCGCATCGTTAATCTCATCAAGAGTATGGGATTTGAAGACTGCACGAACAACAACGTGAAAGTTATTCTCGTGCCTTGCTATCTTGACGGAAACGACGGTATCTTCGATCTCCACTATTACGACCTGCTCACGGCTAACGACTTGACGATTTATCCCTCATATTACGAACCATGGGGATATACTCCTCTGGAAAGTGTGGCTTTCAAGACCCCTTGCATCACCACAGATTTGAGTGGTTTTGGTCAATGGGTGGACAGTGTGCTCGGACGCACTGGCACTTTGACCGATGGGGTGAGCGTGTTGCACCGCGACGATAACAACTATTTTGAGTGTGCAGCCGAAATATGTCAGGTGATTCAGCAATTTATGAATTCTCCCAAAGCTGATCGCGACAAAATGCGTCGTAATGCTGCTAAATTTGCCAACAAAGCTCAGTGGGAAAATTTTGCCACCTATTATTATAAGGCGTATGAATTTGCCCTCAACAAGTAAGAAAAATAACAATACATACACACAATGAACGTAAAAATCACAAATGCCAACCAACCTAGTTGGAAGAATGTGACTGTAAAGAGCCACATCCCTGCCGCGTTCCAACCTCTTGATGAAATTGCCCACAACCTCTGGTTCTGCTGGAATCAAGAAGCTCTCGACCTTTTCCGTAGTTTGGATGCAAAAATTTGGGAAGACGTGGATCAAAATCCCGTAGAACTCCTCAACCGCATCTCTTATAAACGTCTCATCGAACTCAGCGAAGACAAAGAAGTTTTGGCACGCATCAAAAAAGTGTACAAACTCTTCCGCGACTATATGGACGAAAAGCCCAACGCAAAGCGCGCTTCTGTGGCTTATCTCTGTATGGAGTATGGTATGAACCACAATGTGAAGATTTACTCAGGTGGTCTTGGTGTGCTCGCTGGTGACTATGTGAAAGAGGCTTCTGACTCTAACGTGGACATGTGCGCTGTAGGTTTCCTCTATCGCTATGGCTATTTCTCACAAACGCTCTCTATGGACGGTCAGCAGATTGCTAACTATGAAGCACAAGACTTCGACCGTATGCCTATTGAACGCGTGCTCGATGCCAATGGCAACCAAGTGGTGGTAGACGTGCCTTTCTCTACTTTCACCGTTCATGCACTCATTTGGCGCGTCAATGTGGGTCGTGTGCCTCTCTATCTGCTCGACACTGACAATGAGATGAACTCTGAGTTCGACCGTCAAATCACTCACGCTCTCTATGGTGGTGACTGGGAAAACCGTATGAAGCAAGAATATCTCCTCGGTATCGGTGGTATCCTCGCCCTCAAGAAGCTCGGCATCGAAAAAGACGTTTATCACTGCAACGAAGGTCACGCTGCACTTGCCAACCTCCAACGTCTCGCAGACTTCGTGGAAAGTGGTCTCAACTTCGACGAAGCTCTCGAACTCGTTCGTGCTAGCTCTCTCTACACCGTGCACACTCCTGTGCCTGCTGGTCACGACTATTTCGATGAAGCTCTCTGCGGCAAATATCTCGGTCAATTCCCTGGCCGTCTTGGCATCAGTTGGGACGACTTCATGGGTCTTGGTCGTCAAAACCCCAACGATAAGGGTGAGCGTTTCTGCATGTCCACCTTCCTTTGCAAGACTTGTCAAGAAGTCAACGGCGTAAGCTGGTTACACGGTAAGGTGTCTCAGCTCATGTTCCAAGAAATCTGGCCTGGTTACCTCCCTGCTGAATCTCACCGCGAACACCAGATTCTCACTCACGACGAATATGCAGAGGTTTACAATGTGAATCCTGAAGAAAGTCACGTGGGATATGTTACCAACGGTGTGCACTACCCTTCTTGGTGTGCAAGCGAGTGGAAAAATCTCCACAAGAAGTACTTCGGTGAAGGCTATATCAAGGATCAAAGCAACCAATCTCTCTGGGAAAACATCTACAAGGTGTCTGACAAGGAAGTTTGGGAAACTCGTGTGGCTTTGAAGAAGAAGCTCATCGACTACATCCGCGAACGTTTCCGCGACAACTGGCTCAAGAACCAAGGTGATCCCGCTCGTGTGATGTCACTCCTCGACAAGATCAACCCCAATGCACTCATCATTGGTTTCGCTCGTCGTTTCGCTACTTACAAACGTGCTCATCTCCTCTTCTCTGACCTCGATCGTTTGGCAAAAATCGTCAACAATCCTGACTACCCCGTGCAATTCCTCTTTGCTGGTAAGGCTCACCCTGCTGACGGCGCTGGTCAAGGTCTCATCAAGCACATTCACGACATCTCTCAACGTCCTGAGTTCATCGGTAAGATTATCTTCCTCGACAACTACGACATGGAGCTGGCTCGCCGCCTCGTGAGTGGTGTAGACATTTGGATGAACACTCCAACACGTCCTCTCGAAGCTTCTGGTACTTCTGGTGAAAAGGCTTTGATGAATGGTGTTGTGAACCTCTCTGTACTCGATGGTTGGTGGTATGAAGGCTATCGCGAAGGTGCTGGTTGGGCACTCACCGATGTGCGTACTTACCAAGACCAAGGTCAGCAAGACAAACTCGATGCTGCTACCATCTACAGCTTGCTCGAAAACGAAATCATTCCTCTCTACTACAGCCGCAGCGCCTCTAAGGGTTACAGCGAAGGTTGGGTGAAGACCGTGAAGAACTCTATCGCGCAAATCGCTCCTCACTACACCATGAAGCGTCAGCTTGATGACTACTACGATCGTTTCTACAATCCTCTCCGCGATCGCTACACCGTGATTTCTGCCGACAACAACCGCATTGCTCGCGAAATCGCAGCTTGGAAAGAAGCAGTGACTCAGCGTTGGGACAACATCCGCGTGGTAGAATCTCAACTTTGCGACAACCTCTATGGTGGCAACTTGGTAAGTGACACCGAATTCACCGTGCGCCACGTTGTAGACGAACAAGGCTTGGAAGATGCTATCGGCATTGATCTCGTGGTGATGCGTCAAGATCCTGAAACAGGTAATGACGTGATCTACAAGACCTATCCTATGCAAGTGGTGAAGAACGAAGGCAACCTCTACACCTTCGAACTCAAAACCGCTATCGACGTGGCTGGTTCGTTCCGCACTGCCTTCCGTATGTATCCCAAGAACAAGCACTTGTCTTCTCGTCAAGACCTCTGCTACGTTCGTTGGTTCAACTAATCCTAATGCGAGGTTTTATCTCCTCGCACGTCGGATAATTCATCTTTTGACTCTCCACTGTTTCACACAGTGGGGAGTTTTTGTTTTCTCTCATTCATATGTCTTACTTTTCCCGCAAATACCCCATAACGTTCTATCAAAAGAGTATAAAACAGACGAAAGATGCCTATAAACATACAGCATTTCCGAGACAAATGCCTAACTTTGCAGTAGACATAAACGTCTCGTTATCACAATGAATCTTTCTAGACAAAACACTATTCAGCGTTTATATACATCACGTCTTCTTGTCGCGGTGACAACTTGCTTTTGTTTCTTTACACCTTCTCTTCAAGCACAAAATGTTAGTTGCTCCGTAGCCAACAAAGTCTACTCCGTAGCAGGACAGAAGGGAAAAGCACACGTGTTAGTCACCAATTGGAATCGACAAGAGGTCAAAACAATATCTTTCACGCTCACTTCTGAAGGGACTACCAGCTCAGAACAGCAGCTCACTCTCACCACACCTTTGAAATACCAAGACACAGACGACATCACCATTGACGTACCAGCAGGAAGTAAACCTGGAGTGGATGATTTTACCATCAACATCACAAAAGTCAATGGAGAATTCAACCGCAACGTCTACCCCATGAGTAGCAGTCAGTGCTACACGCTCACACGCCCCGTTTGGAGAAAAGCTGTGGTGGAAGATCTCACTGGAATGTGGTGCCCGAACTGTCCTCCAGGAATTGCTTCTCTAGAACACCTCAACAAAGTAGCAGCTAATCGTGTCATCGGACTAGCAGCGCACGATGGTGACGTATTGAACGCAGGCGATTACTATGACGTGTTCAGAAAATATCCAGGACGTCCTAAAGTCATCCTCAATGGTGCCCATGTTGTTGCTCCATATTATGGCAATAGTGGCACAACAGAACAACCTTTTGGTTTGCTCACCGACGTAGAGAAAGCATCGGGAGCACAAAGTGCAGTCGAACTCAAAGTGCAAGCCGTATGGACCGAGAATCGAAAAGGCATCGAAGTGCGCAGCATCACCACTTTCCGTTGTCCGATACCAGAAAACAAGTATCGACTGGCTTATGTATTGACGGCAGACAACCTCAAACACCCCAATTTTTATCAGAACAACAACGCAACTGCTGACCCTGCTTGGAAAAATAGTGTACCCGAAATGAAGTTTTTCTATGATGCAGGCGGAAGAGTGCAAGGACTTCCCTTTAATGACGTTGTTTTTGCAGCAACCGGCATCCTCAAAGGCATCGAAGGAAGTCTTCCTCAAGAAATGCCCCTTGATGTCCCCCACGTTCACACCCAACATTATGGGAATTTTTCCAACTTAACTTCTAGAGCATTCAACTTCATCAAGAAAGACACGAAGGTTCACGCTGTGGTGTTAGTCATTGATCCTGAAACTAGAGATATTATCAATGCAGAACGATGCGAGGTGGGAGATTCCTTTACTCCTTTCCCCAAAGACCCTGAGGCACCTCCCAAGGTGGCACGCATCGAAATGCCTGCGAATTTAACGCAACCACTCAACAGCGAATTTACCTTGACCGCGATGACTTTCCCAAAAGAAGTCACTAGTGCTATCACGTGGGAAGTGGCAGATGCAAAGATTATAGAGTCACTCGGTGGTGGCAAATTCCGCGCACTCAAAGTAGGAGAAACTACTATTACAGCACGTGCACAAGATACAGATGGTGTAACCGCAAAATGCGTGGTGCGTGTACCTGCTTCCAATGTAGCGCGCATCGAAATACCTGCGACATTGACGCAACCACTCAACAGAGAATTTACCTTGACCGCTAAGACTTTTCCCCAAGAAGCAACTAGTGCAATTCTGTGGGAAGTAGCAGATTCAAAGATTATAGAGTCGCTCGGTGGTGGCAAATTCCGCGCCCTCAAAGTGGGGGAAACCACCATCACCGCTCGTGCAAAAGACGCTGGCGGAGTGACTGCAAAATGTGTGGTGCACGTGCCTGCCCCCAATGTGTCACGCATCGAAATGCCTGCGACAATGACGCAACCACTCAACAGCGAATTTGCCTTGCAAGCGAAGACTTTCCCAAAAGAATCCACCAGCGCCATCGTGTGGGAAGTGGCAGATTCAAAGATTATAAAGTCGCTCGGTGACGGTAAATTCCGCGCCCTCAAAGTAGGGGAAACCATCATCACCGCTCGTGCAAAAGACGCTGGCGGAGTGACTGCAAAATGCGTGGTGCGTGTGCCTGCACCAAATGTAGCACGCATCGAATTGCCTGCGAATTTAACGCAACCACTCAATAGCGAATTTACCTTGCAAACGAAAACTTTCCCCAAAGAAGCCACCAGTGACATCGTGTGGGAAGTGGCTGATTCAAAAATCGTAGCATCTCTTGGTGGTGGCAAATTCCGCGCCCTCAAAGTGGGGGAAACCACCATAACCGCTCGTGCAAAAGACGCTGGCGGAGTGACTGAAAAATGCGCACTTACTGTTATTGCCCCCACAGCAATAGTGTCTCACGCTATCCCTCTCGTAGTTTATCGCAACAACACGACGCTTCTGATTGAAGAAGCACCAGCAGGGCTTCCGGTGGTGGTCTACGACTTGTTGGGACGAAAATTGGCTAGCGGTCGTACGAAAACCCCAACAACCCGTCTTCATGTGGGATACTCTCCACTGTGGATTGTGATTATTGGAAACAAAACATATCGCTTAAAACAGTAGTTTCTAATAATATCCAATTTTTACGCATCAAACTAATCAACTCATGATAAATAAACACCTTATTCTATCATTTGCGGTCAGTGTGCTTAGCATGGTTGGGTACACGGCTCAAGCAAATTCTGTGGATATCAGGAAAGCCGCAGACGTTGCGCGTCAATACTTGAGACAGCCAGTGGCAGTGCCTACTCCAGGTACTTCGACTATTAGCACAAGATCTGTAGCTGAAGATCCTGCTTACCACCTCTTTGTCAGCAAAGAGGAGCAACGATTTGTCATTGTTTCAGGGGAAAGCCAAATGAATGAAGTGGTGGGTTATGGAAAATTATCCACAGGCGATGTCAAGGCTTTGCCACCACAAGTTCACGCTTTGTTGCAACAATACACAGAAACAGTGCGTCAAGTGCGCAGTGGACAACAGCCTGCAGCTTCTCTACCTAAATCGCTGAAGCGCTATGTGACTCCTCTTGTCACAGCTCAGTGGGGACAAAGTTATCCTTACAATAGCAAAACTCCTGTTATCAATGGAAAATCCACCTACACGGGCTGCGTAGCCACCGCTGCTGCACAATTTTTGTATTTCTACAAATGGCCTAAACAACGTCCCAAACTCTATGTCCGCAAAGCTGGTGACGGAGACGAAGCCGACACATCGCCCACCTATCTTTGGGAGGCAATGAAGGACACACGCGAGCAAATGAAAGACTTCCCTTCTGTAAATGCCGTTGGTCGTCTGTTGGTGGACGTGGGCAAAGCCATTCGCATCACATTCGGCACCCAAGCTAGTCCCTCCAACATCGAATACACCCTCGATGCTTTGCAAAATGACTTTGGTTATACCACTCGCTTGTTACACCGCGATCGTATGCAAGCAGACGAATTTCGTGAAGCGATTATGCAAGAGCTTTCCGATGGCTACCCTGTGATGGTTTGCGGTGGCATACACGCATTCATCTATGACGGCTATGACCAACGCGGCTTCATTCATGCCAACTTTGGTTGGGATGGTCAAGGCGATGGCTATTATGATATTAACACCATCACTACTCCTCTTCCTGGTCCGTTTATGGGCAATGGGCAGTTTTGGGAAAACCAAGTGGTACTGATGGCGCACCCTAAGAATGGACAATACCCGAACTTCCCCACCCCACAACGCACATTGGGTGCGCGCAAGAATGCTGCTTTTGAAATTAGTCCCCGAACAGGAGACGCAAACACTCGTTTTAATGCAACGATTTCCTCTGGTTCTTACCATTCTATGAATGGAGAGTTCTATCGTTTCACTGGACAAGTGGGCATTGCGGTGATGGATCAAAAAGGGAATACGGTAAAACTAATTAACTCTAACAATAGGAACTTTGAATGGACAACCATTTTCATGACACAAAATATCCCTATTGGAGATATTCATTTTGCAGACATTCCTCAAGGCGACTATCTCTTGGTGCCCGTTTCACGTGAGCTAGTGGCGAAGAATCCAGATAAATACGAGGCGTGGTATCCTATTGAATATGCCAATCGCATGAAATTAGTAGTGACCAGTAGCGGAGTCTCCGTGACGGATGAGATCCAAGGGGGTGCCTTGACCGTGTGCCGAGCCCCAGAAATGCTCTTCCCGGCTTATGCAGGCGTAGGAGACCCTGCCATGATAACCTTCGGCGTGCGTAATCCTAATGTGGATGAAGTGCATGGCAATTTGAGAATGACGTTTGAACCCGTGAATGGTGGGGCTAAATTTGTGGCTCCTTTCACCAACAATAGCATTGTGTCATTCCGCCGTTTGGCAGATACACAAGTGGCTGTGAACTTTCCCACAAATTACTCCGACAACACGGGTCCTCATGCGATGGCTCCAGGACGTTACAATGTGAAACTAGTGTTGGAAACAACCAATACCAAGACCAAACAATTCATACCTCTTGGTGCAGATCAAAATTTCCAAATCGATGTTTTGCCTTATCCTGAAATCAAAATTAAGGTACACAATGTTGATTTCTTGGTGAATGGCAATGAAGTCAATCAACAAGTATTTGATTTCACCAAACAACGAGAAATTGGTATGCGGATTCATACAGAAATTCGTGGTAATAATCAAAAGTACTACTATGGAAAGATTTACTATCGTTTAGTTTGTCCAGAAGCCAACGAGTCGATTGAAGCTGGACAATCTGGAAATGTGACATTACGTCCCTTCCAACGCACAGAACCACGCTCAACAGTTGCCAAAATTGATCTCAAGCGCTTAACGCCTGGACGTCGCTACGAGGTTCACGTTGAGATTGACGAAAATGGTAAACGCCGTGAGATTTGGACAAACGACTCTCCTCGTGCGCAAATAATGGTGGTGAATGGAAAAAGCAATCCAACACCAGACACCCCCACCAAGCCTGTTGTTCCCCTGACTCCCGAACAACCTTCTAACCCCGAAACCCCGAAGGCTACACAGGTGATGCTGGATGCAACCCTACGCAATGTGACTGTGGACGATGTCTTCAACCTAGTTGCTAATGTCTTACCTAAGGAAGCTGACCAAAAAGTGACGTGGCACTTGAGCCAACCCGGTGTTCTGGATATGGTCGGAAATGGTCAATTCAAAGCCTTGAAAGCTGGTGAAGTTACGATCACTGCTATGGCGCTTAATGGCAGCGGAGTGAAGGCTACTTGTCACGCGGTGGTGAAGGAAAAGAAACCTGAGGTTCTCAAGGCAACACAAGTAGTGCTGAATGAAACACAACACAACGTGACTGTGGACGATGTCTTCACCCTTACCGCTAAAGTAATGCCCGAAAAGGCAACACAAAACGTGGTTTGGACAATGGATAAAACCAACACTCTCCAAGATTTAGGCAATGGCAAGTTCAAAGCCTTGAAAGCTGGAGATGTGACCATCACCGCTACTGCACAAGATGGCAGTGAAGTGAAGGCTACATGCCATGTAACGGTAAAGAATCCGATGGCTACACAAGTGGTGCTGAACAAAACTCAGCATAATGCAATTGTAGATGATGTATTCACCCTTACCACTAAAGTAATGCCCGAAAAGGCAAATCAACAGTTGAAATGGACACTCAACAACAATGATATTCTCCAAGATTTAGGCAATGGCAAGTTCAAAGCCTTGAAAGCTGGAGAAGTAACCATCACTACTACCACACAAGATGGCAGCGGAATGAAGGCTGCATGCCATGTAACGGTGAAGAATCCGATGGCTACACAAGTGGTGCTGAATAAAACACAACACAACGCGATTGTAGACCATATCTTCACCCTTACCACTAAAGTGATGCCCGAAAAGGCTGCGCAAAAGGTGGTTTGGACGATGGATAAAACCGAGATCCTCCAAAACATGGGTAAAGGTAAGTTCAAAGCCTTGAAAGCTGGAGAAGTAACCATCACCGCTACTGCACAAGATGGCAGTGGAGTGAAAGCGTCATGCCACGTGACGGTGAAGAATCCGATGGCTACACAAGTGGTACCGAACAAAACTCAGCATAATGCGATTGTAGATGATGTATTCACCCTTACCGCAAAAGTGATGCCCGAAAAGGCGAATCAACAGTTGAAATGGACACTGAACAACACTGATATTCTCCAAAACTTAGGAGACGGACGTTTCAAAGCTCTCACAGCAGGTGAAGCCATTGTCACAATTGCCACACAAGATGGAAGTGAAGTTAAAGCAGAGTGCCATATCAAGGTGGAAAGACCAACAGCATTGCGCGCTCAGCAAGACCAAACGCAACATAGTGTGCGCTGGGAAGGCACCACCTTGGTGTTGAAAGGAGTCAAATCTGGCGCTCTGGTGAGAGTGTTCTCTTTGCAAGGTAAAATTTTGTTTGAACAAATAGCCCCCGGAACCGATCTCCGCATCGACCTTCAAGGACAAGGCGATATTCTCTTTGTAGAAACCACCGATGGATTGCGAAGAAAAGTCGTGCGCTAAACCGGCGCTTTTCCTCCTTCTTTTCAAAGTACGAGCAACAATCTCGAAGGTGAGCATCACTAAGCCGTGAGAGTGCCCTAAAAATGCCATCTCTTCATTGTTGCAAAACAAAAATCCCATCCCGACCGCATTAAGTATTTCGCTTAGTGCGGTCTTTATTTTAGCACACTTGCACTACCCGCAGAGAATTCAGAGTAAACGTTAGCACCAGCCTATAAAACACTTGATAAGTGAACGAGAGGGAATTAGTTTGACCAGTCCTGAACGCTTAAATTCCTCATCACTAAAAATACCGCCATAAGGAACGATATTCTCATATTTTATAGCTATCTTTGCCATACCACGAAAAAGAATATAAGCAACAGGTTGTCAGTTTAGTTGCGGAATTAAGGTATCTACAAAGATTCATTATGAAATCTCTAATTCGATATCAAGAAATGAAGTATTATTTTATCGCTTTCTGCCTATTATTAGGCAGTCTTTTGCCCATTGAAGCACAAACAATTAGGCAAATTGAAGTATCTTTCCCTATACTCAAAGGGAAAATGAAACTTCAGGGAGTTGTTTCACAAGTAGCTGAAGCACCACAGCAATCACCTATTTTGGTCTTAGTAACGCCACCAGAAGCTTCCGATCGGGACTATGTTGGCTTCTTTAAAGCGTTGTCTGACTCTTTAAACCGTAAGGGATACACAACGTTCAGATATGACAACCGCAGTTACTCCGACACCCTTCAAGGAAATCAGCTTCACGAAGGTCGTTATACCATGCATGATGCAGCTGACGATCTGCATGATGCTTTAGCCTTTCTGAAGTCCGACGAACGTTTCGCTTCACACCCCGTGGGCGTTATCGGGCATAGTGAAGGAGGTTCTGTCGCCATTATCGAGGCATCAAGAAACACGGAGGTAAAACAACTTCTACTCCTGGCTACTATGGGGGTAAAAGGAGAGCAAGTATATTACGAACAAATTATGTCGCGTCTCACTCCTTTTTTAAAGTGGCTCTCATATTCAGAAATTAATCTCCTTAGGTACTTGATTTACCGAAAGGCTCGCATATTAGCTTCTGAACCAAGAGATAAGCAGGCAATAAAAAAATTGGAAAAGGAACTAGCTAAGATTTATCAGCGGAATGCAAGTTTTTTTAATTCATCCTCTGGATTACAAACACAGCAAGAGTTTGTAAAAAGTCAAATAGAACCACTCAAAAACGACGCTCGCCTACTTGCAGCTATTCGCTATAACCTCAAAAAATATCTGCAAAGTATTCGCTGTCCCATCTTTATTGCTTATGCAAAAAACGACAACTTAATCAATTATCTCGAACACCAAAAAGGAATAGAGTGTGCACTCCTAGAAAATCAGCATTTCAACTTCTTCTCCATTGCGATTGACGACGCTAATCACTCATTTGAAGATCAAGAAGGCTACTTGCCACTCTATGTTAGCGTCCATCGAAAAGATTCGACACTTGATTTAGGACAAGCATTTACCACCTTATTAGATAATATGACAAAATGGCTTCAGACATCAACAAATTAGATGTAGTAATGTTTTCTGTATTCCAAATCGAAGCTTAAAACACGAGAATGCGGAAGAAAACACACACAAATCACACAACTTCCCCATTTTTTTCGTAACTTTGCGGTTGATTATAATGGGATTAGTCTACACTATTGCAGACAACCTCCAACAAAACCATCCGTAATGAGCGCAAAGAAGATACTGTACATCACCCAAGAGATATTCCCCTATGTCCCCGAATCGCAAATGGCTACTGCCGGTCGCGACTTGCCACAAACCATACAAGAAAAGGGGTACGAAATTCGCACCTTTATGCCTAAATGGGGAAACATCAACGAACGTCGCAACCAATTGCACGAAGTGATTCGTCTCTCTGGTATGAACATTATCATTGATGACACAGACCACCCTCTCATCATCAAAGTGGCTTCCATTCAAGCGGCAAGAATGCAGGTGTACTTCATTGACAACGACGACTTCTTCCACAAACGCGAAATGCGCACAGATGCAGAAGGCAAAGAATATGAAGACAATGCAGAACGTGCTATTTTTTATGCACGTGGCGTGCTCGAAACGGTAAAAAAACTCCGTTGGGTGCCCGATGTAATTCACTGTCAAGGGTGGATTTCTTCCATTGTGCCACTCTATATCAAACAGGCGTTCAACGACTCTCCTTCATTTGCCAATACTAAAGTTGTGTTCTCGGCCTATGAAGACACTCCTACTCTCGCACCTACGGAAACCTTTGCAGAGTGCGTGAATTTACGCGATGCCACTCCTGAAATCGTGGCAAAAACAGGTATTGATTTCTCACAACCTCACGCACTCGAACAGTTGGCCATTCACTACTGCGATGGTTTTATCCAAGAAGGCAACGTGGAAGCGCTCACTCAATATGCCGAAGAAAAGGCGGTGCCTACGCTCAAAGCTAATGGCAGCACTCCTTCTTTGGAAGAGTATGAAGCTTTCTATCAAAAAGTATTTGGCGAAAACGAACAATAAAGCGATTGCTAAACGCTATGGAACAAGTGCAATAATTAGATGTAGATTGCACTGTCTATCCACTCATTTTAGTGCCATAATTCTCAAACGATCATCACCAACCAATAGTTTATGAAGGCTTATCTCCCTCTTTGTGCCTTAGTTTTTGGTGCAACAGTCCTCACCACAGCTTGCAAAGACGAAACAACGAGTTTCGGCGCGGACATTATGCCCGAAGCCGACAAGGTGATCACCGAACAATTGACGGTGAAAATGCCCACAAAGACGGTGAAAACGGGGGCTATCGATGCGCGCACCAACAATAGTTTCCTCGGAAGCATCATCGACCCAGCCACCAATATCCGCACAACAAACGGATTCGTGGCGCAATTCTTCATTCCCGAAGTAAAGCCTTTCCCTGCACTAGACAGAATGGTGAAAGGGGAAAATGGAGAAGTGATTGTAGACTCTTGTTCATTGACTTTTTGGCATGTCAACTATATCGGAGACTCTTTGGCCACAATGAAAGTGAAAGTGCAAGAGATCGATGCTGCAAAGACACCAAACGAGAAAAGCACTCTTTCCACCAATTTCAACCCTAATGAATGGTTGAAAAAAGGAGGTGAACAGCAACTAGCTTCTTATTCCATCTTCGACCAAACACAACCCAAGGCGCAGGTGGAAAGCAAAGCAAATTATCGCTATTTTAGCCTCAATCTTTCTAAAGAATTTGGACAACGCATCGTGAATGCGTACTATCAACATCCCGAATACTTCAAAAATAGTTACACTTTTGCACACAATGTGTTCGGCGGCTTCTACCTGCAACACGCAGGCGGACTCGGAGCTATGGTGCAAGCTGACCACCTAGCCATCAATTTGTATTATCGCTATCATCCTGATTTAAAAAATCATCCTGACAGCATCATCAAAGATGTGCAAGTCTTTAACTCCACAGATGAGGTGCTTCAAACGTCACGCATCGAGAACGAAATTCCCAAGAATTTACTCGATGAGTCGCAAAACTTCACCTACATCAAATCGCCAACAGGACTCCACACCGAAGCGACTCTTCCTTTAGACGAAATTGTTGCAGGAAATCACTACAATGACTCCATCAATAGTGCGCAAGTATTCCTTCGCACTGTGGCAGAACCAGTTCATCAACACCAATTGGACGCACCACCCTACTTGGTGGTTATGCGTGTGAGCGATTTACCTCATTTCTTTCAAAAACATCAATTACCCGACGGACGCACCTCGTTTTTTGCGACTTTAGATAAATATGGATCGAGTGTTCAAAAAGCGACGCATAGTTACAAATTCAATAACATCGCTCCCCTCCTGACCATTTTGCGCAACGAACGCGATGCAGGAGCCGGAGTTTTGGCTACAGATTCTGAAGAAACACGCAAAGCTAAATGGGCAGCTTGGGAAAAAACACATCCCAATTGGAATCGCATCGCTTTTGTTCCTGCAAGTCCTGTTGTGGTGAACACCATTGACCCCCAAACCCAACGTCCCATCTCTACGCTGGTTCGATTGAACTATGCATTTGGTGCTTATGGCGTGCGTTTGGTAGGAGGAAAAAATGGTATTGATTTGTCTGTCATTTACAGCAGATTCAACAACTAACAGCATATATGCGCGCACTAGTTTTTGCAGCTGGTCTTGGCACTCGCCTTCGCCCACTCACCGACACTATGCCTAAAGCGATGGTTCCCGTTTTGGGAAAACCACTTCTCCATCACACCATCTCTCGACTAGTTGAAGCTGGTGCCACAGAGATTGTGGTGAATGTGCACCATTTCGCAGAACAAATCATCGACGATGTGGCACAACATAATTGGGGCATCCCTGTCCGCATCTCAAATGAACGAGATTTGTTGCTCAACACTGGAGGAGGACTGCGACAAGCACTAAAACATTTCACCCCATCAGACGCTCCCATTCTCATCCACAATGTCGACATTTTGAGCAATGCCGACTTGGCAGCATTATACCAAGAAGCTATCGACACTGCAGCAGACGCACTCCTCTTGGTGAGCGAGCGCAAAACACAGCGATACCTCCTCTTTAACAACGAGAATCAACTCGTGGGTTGGGAAAACATCGCCACCCACGAAGTGCGCTCTCCCTATCTCAATCTGCAACCTGCAACGCAGCAACATTTTGCTTTTTCCGGCATCCACATCGTTTCTCCCCGATTGGCAGAAGCACTTGACATCTATCCACAGGCGTTCCCCATTATGGATTTCTATCTCAACGAATGCCAGAAATTCAACTTCAAAGCATCGATTTCCTCTGATCTTCATTTGCTCGATGTGGGAAAATTAGACACGCTCAGTGCAGCAGAAGCCTTTGTGCAAACTGAAATGAGAAGCAAAAAGGTGTAATTTCACTCAGTTTTTCTACTCATATACCACATTCAAAACCACAAATTCTGCAAACTTCGCCTTGCATTCGCCAAGGAATGAGTTCAAATTCCAGGAACAAACAGAAAAAAGTGGCTTATTTGTTTGCTAGTTTCAGAAAAAGCACCTATCTTTGCACTGCGTTTGAGAGATAACGCCACTACAAATCCTTGAAAAAGGCAACAACAAGTAGTGAAATGCGGAAATAGCTCAGTTGGTAGAGCACAACCTTGCCAAGGTTGGGGTCGCGAGT
>ERZ772909.160-NODE-160-length-46704-cov-36.555703_pt1 | contig 46704 bp, 29 predicted proteins | sample MGYA00511137_ERZ772909 | MGnify/ENA primary metagenome ERZ772909 (study PRJEB29015, sample SAMEA2738095) | human oral metagenome | biome: human oral; feature: human-associated habitat; material: saliva | place: China | collected 2270 ... | reverse complement strand
CAAAGAAGACATCGTCTTTTTCGCGTTGCACCCCGAAAAATCCTTTCGCAATGGGTGCTTTTTTCTCCACCTTGGCAGGAGGAGGTGTTTCGTTTTTCTTCTTGCGGGCTTGAGCCGGAGCTGCGCAGAGGGTCAAAGCCAGTGGCAGTACATAGAGTAATTTAGACATAAGCAATGAAGGGCTTAGTATTGTTATGGCGCGGTGTGGGATAACCTTTATTTCACCGCGCGGAGTATGACAAATGGATATGTTTTGAAGTGGCTTATCGCTATGACGAGAAGCGAGGCTTATATACACCGAATCGCATAGCCCGCTAAAGAGCGAGCTGTGCGAGTTCGTGTAAATGTGCTAAAATGTGAGCATCACCTCTAGCGAGGAGTAGCTTAGCAGTGTCCAAAATGAGAAGAAAGCCTTAGTGTACTAGCACTTTTTTTCCTCCCACAACATAGAGTCCGGGCGAAAGAGCCGAGGGTTGATAGTGCTTTTGCACCAAACGTCCATCGAGAGAGTAGACTGTTGCAGCAGATGCAGACTGACGAAGAGTGACAAGCGCTGTTGGAGCAAGAGATAAATTTTCTACATCGAAAAGGATTTCTCCCGTTGTTTCGTCCATCACGAGGGTGCAGAACCAAACATAGTTTTTGCCTTGTTCGGCAGCGCGAATAGCTTGTGCCACTTTGCCCGTTTTGGCTAGAAACACGTGCGCCACTACATCCTTATTGTTGTCAGTAGAAGCTGTGTCGTATTTCACCTGAACAGTGTCGCCAAGAAGCACAATGTCTTGGTCAGCAGTGGCATCTTTGGGAGAAGTTTTCCCATCTGTATCAAAACCCACAAAAGGAGTTTTGACATAGAATTTCGTGCCGTTTTCCAACAATTCTCCCATTAAAGTTTCATTTCCCGTGATTTCGGTGAGGAGATAGGGCTTATCCTTGGTGCCATCGTTCTTGGCAGTTGCGTTTTGTGCGAAAGCCACTGCAGAAGTGAGCGTGACGAAGAGAGAAAGAACGAACAGTTTCAGTGTAGAAAATTGCATAGGCTGAAAAGTTTTATTGGTGAATATGAGGATAATTCTTGAGGAAATGATATTTTCACTTCTTCCCTACTCTACCTTGCCCCCTTGCTACAATATTCTAAGACTTTGTTGCTTCGAAAGGTTTCGTGCGCGCCACCTTTTGTTGCTTAGTGATGAACTATTTTTCGTCCGTTGACAACATAGACGCCTTTGGGCAAAGTGTGAAGTTGTGCGGCTGTGCCTACCTTTCGTCCGTTGAGGTCGTAGATGTCGGTAGAAACGCTTGCCCCAGATGCAGAAATCGTGCGCAATGCGGTGAGCGTCTGACTGGTGAGAGGGATGAAATGAGAGTCTTCGAGCTGCAAAACCTCTTTCAAAATTCCGATTTGCAGAGTATTGAGGGCTAAATAAACCTCGGTGGGACGAGCAAGGGTGAGTTGCTGACCTTGATTTTCTCCTATCTCAAAACCCACTTTGTCATCGGTGACAACAAATTTGTAGAACGTGCGGTTTTTAAGAGTCGGTTTAGTGGCACCAGCCTGCAAGATTGTGGAAGTTATCTTAATGTTGCTCGAGTGGCTGGTGAGTGTGACGTTATATGTACCGGGGGCTCCTTTCAATAGGAATTCGGTATAGCCATTGGGAGTGCCGGCAACTGTGGTTTGTGCTGGAAACTCAGCAGGAATGAACTTGCGCTCTTTGTTGGCAATGCGAGGAGCAAAGAGTTTTATGCTGGGATTTCTCACTGCAAAATTAGCCTTAGCTGCGAAAGCTCCAATGCCTTGTTTACCGATGACAGCGTGGCAAGCACCATCGAGTTCTTCGGCTACGAAGACATAGTCATTGTTTTCGTGAGCAAAATAGCCGTGCATCACCCAGTTGCTGGTGGCATTAGCCCATTGAAGTGCTTGGATGTAGTTGGTGCCACGAACGATGATTTGATGTTCGGCAGTGCCAACAAGGAAGTAGTCGCCTTCTTTATACTCAGTAGTCATCGTTTGTCGGCTATTTCCAAAACCGAGGAAGTCTGCTTTGAGGACAACTTCCTGCTGACTTTTGGCAAGTGCGTCGCGCTGTTCGAAAGCTTCTTGCGCAGTAAATGGTGAATTTAGTGTGCCGTTGCCAGCAAAGGTGGTGAGAGCCGAGAGGGATACACCGACAAAAGTAAGGATTTTTCGGAGAAAATGTTGCATCTAATCGCTTTTTTGATAAATAAAATTGAAGTTTGTCTGCAAATTGTCTAGTCTGAGTTTGCAAAATGCAGCGTTTTTCGTTCTCTACTCTGACAAAAAGAGGAGAAGAAAGAGGAGTTTTGTAGACAAATGCTTTACTTTTAAAGTCATCATTGATAAGTTGTCTGCAAAACTCTAATGAAGCAATCCCAAAGTGAAGGAAACAGAAGTTCCGTGTAGTGCAGTGCCGAACGCTGTGGCATATTCTGCAGAAGCACGCGCAAAGAAGCGCAAGGGAATTTGGGCAATCAACATCGGAATATCGTAGCGTAGGTGGAATGCAGCACGTCCCATGTGTCGAGCATCCAGCATTTGCTGTTGCTCCCACAGCGATGAGAGGGGCGAAGTGGTTGAGGAGAGATGAAGTTGATGGCGTAATGCGAACGACGCGCCAACTTCTGCACTTGTCCACCAACCTTTTGTCAGGAGTTTTCCCCCTTCTAATGTAACCAGAAGACGTTGCGTCTCGCGAGAGGAGGTGGAAAGGAGATAGCGTTGTTCGACATTTTCATACCCCAACGACCATCCGTAGAAACCATCGAGTTGTTGATGGTTTAAGGAAGTGTTCCCCCATGGAGAAGTGGTGTGAAGGGCACGAAAATGAGTAAATGCGGCAAAACGACTGTTTTGAAATCGCTTTTGCAAAGAAAGGAGAGTTTCGTAATGGCGCGACACTATTTTGGTCTGCGGATCTGTGGTGAGAGTGAGCGACTGGGTGTGTTCGTTGGTGTATCCGCGTTGCCAGAGCACTTCATTTTGGTCGACAAGCCACCAATTCCCCAAGCGTAATTTCCAAAATTCGGAGATTTGAAGATTTTGTCCCTCAAACTCCGAGGGGGTGTAGCGGTAGTTACCAACGGCTTCTTCGTGAGAGCGTTGGAATCGCAAAGAAAATAGGATGGCGGCTTTTTGAAACTCGCGACCAATATTGATTTCTCCTCCACCAGCATGTTCCACCCATTGGCGCATAAACCCCTGATAAGAACCTGCTCCCCCCGAGAGATGCTCCAAGCCTTGGAGGGTGTAGTAGTTCCATTGGGCATCTTGCTGCACACTGGTCACATTGTCTATCTTCTCTTTACGACGTTCATACCAAAGTGTGGCTCCGATTTGTCCCCATCGCGGAGTATAAACCACCGCAGGTGCCAAGCGATAGTGCAAACTTCGGGCACGTGAGCGAGGATCTTTGAGACGGGCTAAATCATTGACGGCATATTTCACCCCCAATCCAAAATTCCACAGGCGCGGTGTGCTAGTGGCTAATCGAAATTCCGCGTCTACGGTTTGAGCATCGTAACGTCCTAATTGTTCGCTACCAGCATTGAGGGGAGAAAGTGAGAAGGACGAGGTGTTGATACCGAATATAGTGGAAGAAGTGGAGAAATCACTATTAAGTGGTGAGGAAAAACGGTTGGAAAAGTCGGATGAAAGCAACGACAATTCTGTGCCATTGCTGCGATCGCCCCAATTTCTTTCGGCATAGCGCGACATCCCATAGACGAAACGGCCTTGTGCTACGAGCCAAGAAGTGACAGGAAGTTGCTGTTCAGCATAAAAAGCTCCGAGGTGCTGACTACTTCCCTGCTGACTCGTGCGTAAATCACTGTTGGTTTTTCCAAAAGAAAATCCGCTCTCTCCGCGTATCACTTGGGGCAGTGGGTCGAGCGAGAGTCCTGCTGCGTTTCGGGTATGCTGCCACAACGAGAGCCCTTGCCACAGCTGACGCTGCGCTGACGAAAGTTGCGTTGGTTGCTCCACCACTACTGCCGAGGATTGAGTTGTGGTACTATCGTGCTGCGCATAACTGGGATTTGCCAAAGAAAGACTGAATAGAAGGGAAAGAAGCATGGGAGATTATTGAATGGATTATTGAATAAATCTGCCTGGTTCAAGTGAAGAAGCGGTAGCACAATCACTTGCACTGTTGTTGGTATCTTGGAGTTTTATGCGGATTTGGTTTGCTGAGGCAGGAATAGCACGGCGATAAGTCACCTCACCATTCCATCCTGATGCGGAAGAAATGTGGGTGTATCCGGCATCAATGGAGGGATAAAGCCTTTTGCTCGACAAATCTACACCATTGGTCGGTGAGAATTTGATGATGTCCAGTCCATCAAGTACTTCTGTCATGGGGATTCTTAGAAATTCTTGTCCACTGCTTTTGCCATTGGCATAGACTTTTGTCCAAGTAGCGATATCGTTGGTGCGGAAAATCACAATGCTGGTGGGACCGCCTTGCACCAAGTTCATGGAGGAGATTTGCGGCCAACTCGTGAAGATGAGTTCCACTGGTGGTGTGGCTGGATTGTTCACCGTGCGTCCTTGTGTATCTTTGACTTCGTAGTCAGCGGCAGAAAGGTCGTATTCTTGAGGAGCTTTGTTGTTACGGTGATTGATAGCACTATTCACCACCAACACACTCGCACCAGGAGCGAGCATTCGTCCATCGTTGGGGAAGCGGAAGGCCTGTTTCAGATAGAGATAATGCGGAGTGGTGCCGAGTGGATAAGCGGGGGTACTGCTACTTTCTAACAATCCAAAACCGAAGTCGGAGAGTCGGATGGGAGAGTCGGAGTTGTTGAAAAACTCCACAAACTTTCCTGCCGAATAGTTGCGGTTGTTGGCATCTTTACTCCCCGAAGCATAAACCTTGCTCACCACCAACGTGGGCACTTGCGCCACGTGCGTGGTCAAAACGAGGCGATTGCGCGTTGCATCCACCACTTGTGCCGACAGGTTACCTCCTACTAGATAATCGTTTCCTGCCACATCTTCGCCCGTGGCTTTGTGATAGTCGACTGCACTCAACGACCAAGCAGTGGAAATGTTGTAGATGCCAGGAGTAAGTTGAGTAAATCGCGCCTTTCCTTGTTCATCGGTGTACGCACGGAGTGTATCGCCGTTGCTGACCAAAACAACAGCACGCTCAGCATGTTGAGGAGTTTTGGTGAAAATGTCAGGTTGTTGCACATAAACTTCCAAAGTAACGGCTTGCGTGGCATCGTTGAAATTGAGACAACTTGCAAACAAAACAATGCCACTCAACCACATAAACACGGAAAATAGCACAGATTGCGTTCTATGTTGTGCGGAAAAACGATTCTTTCGCAATGAAGATACGGAGTTCAAATAACATTTCATCATTGAATATAAGAGTTTCCTTTGAGGAGAAAACAAACCTTTTCAGGAACAAGACAGTCATTCACGGAAAGAAGGCTTGCTGATAGGAGATTATAATTGAAAAGAAAGTTCCGCTCCGAACGAAAAACTACCGGTGTTGCGCTGCGAGAGTGTGGCTGAGGTAGAAGTAGGAAGGAAAGGCTCATAGTAGAGCGCATTGTTCACATAGAACGAAAGTTGCGCCAGTGAGCTGAGTTCTTTGGTCAAGCGGAACGACAAATTCCAAGTCGTAGGTGAAGAGGTGGTCACATTATCGCGTGGTGCAACATCTTGAGCTGCCAGTGCAACTGCCGCTTGTGTTGTGGGTTTTGTGGCATAAAATCGGCCATCTGTTCCTATATACCCAGAGCGCATATTGGAAGTGATGGGATGTTCCACCAAGTTCTGATCTAACCAAGCTATGGGCTGTTTAGGAGCCACATAACTTAATTGCGCATTGTGCCAAATCACTTGCCCTGTGAGGGAAGCCACCATACGCAAGACGGGAAGATGAGTCACGATGCGCAAAGTTTGTACAAACCGATCGTAACTACTGAAATCTAATGCAGCTGGATAGCGCAATTTGATGGGAGTAAGTCCAAACTGGGTGTAGTGAGTGGGAAGCGCAGCTGGGGTGCGATAATTCGGTCCGCTGTCATAAGTTTTCGTCCATTGGTAAGCACTGGAGAGAAACAAGGTGGTATGAAGCGGTTTTATTTTTCCCAAATCGAAATCAACCTCAATGCCTCGATTATCCGCTACATTAAAGTTGCCCATTCGTCCCGTTGTAACAAAGATGAGATCGCGCCGCGCCGGATTTTGCGCATCAAATGTGGTGGGTTTCCCCGATTCTATGCGCAACCCTTGCTCGGCGGTGAAGAAATGCGCCTCATAAGTGCGGTATTCGGTGTAGTTGGAAAATCCATTTTGCGTGCGATCAACGTAAGCTGTCAAAGAGATTTTGCGCTCTTCGGGAAGTGTGATGTCCAATCCAGCTTCCCATTTCGTGGCAGTGGCATTCTCAAGTTGAGCATATGCCACCTTATAAACATCAGTGTGGTAAAGCAAGAATTGTTGCTGCGGAGCATCTTGCGGCATATAAGAAGCGGCCACCCGATCCGTGTAATTTCTGTCGGGATAAAGGTAATCTAAACTTGGCGTCTTGCTGTTGCGCCCAAAAGCGAAACGAAGTTCCAACCATTTTGTGGGGTTAAAGGCGAAGTTCACACGAGGGGAGAGCGAAAATGCTCGAATTTCGCTCCAAGGTTGTAATGCTGTGAAGCGCAATCCTGTTTGCAATTTCACACGGCGCACTTCGTCCACACGCCATTGCCACTGATCGTCTACGAATGCTGCTGCCTGATGCAAACCTGGCACTTCGGAGAAAGCGCGCGGACGTCCATTGCTGTTTGGACGCAGAGGCGCCTCATCATCGAGATTGTAAAATCCTTTTCCGAAATTGCGATCGTACTTATACTCCACTCCCATCTTGATGGTTTGCATCAAGCGTCCTATGCGGAAAAACATTGAATTGTTGAGTTTTGCAAACAGATTTAGCGGACGACCCTCTGTGCGACCAGTAGCCCGATAGGAAGTCGTGCGCCATTTCACAGTGTGATAGCCCGTTTCTTGCGCAGTGAGTAGAGGAATTAACCCAGTACCGCTCCCTACAAACGTTGTGTTTTCAGTTGTTGTAGGAGCATATTGCACCCCAAGGGCATAGGTCAAAGTGCGCATCAATGGTTGTCCCACTTGGATGCGACCATTGTGCGCAAGTGAAAACAAATCAGCTGCATTTTCGCTGGAAGTTCCGTCCGCGGCTGCGTCGGCATCGTTTCCAGTCCAGTCGCGACCGCGCATCCATCTGAGCTTTGTGTCGGTGTGCCACAAACGTCCAAAATCTTTTGCCCAACCAAGTGCCAATGTATAACGATGAAAAGAGCGTGTTTTCATACGCGGATCTCCCCACGCTTGAGCATAATCTAAATGAGCATTCACCACATTCCCTTTGCCTAAGCGAAAACCCTTACTCAAAGAGTGATTCATCAGTCCTGGATTCACCTTGCTCTTCCATTGCCACGGACTGACACCCGAGCGCGAATGCACAATCACCATACCCGAAGTGAGATCGCCATATTCGGCTGAGGCTATGCCACGCACCACTTCCACGCTTTCGATGTCGTCTGCTCCGATTTGTCGTAAATCCGTGCCAACAGGAGCTGCTGCACTATAACCACCTTGTGAGAGTGTCCCATTGTTGGAGAGAGGAATCCCATCTACAATGATGTTGGTGCCAAAAGCCACGTTGGCATTATTGGTGAGTGTGCGCAATTGAAACGACTGCCGCTGCGTCATATCGGCATTTCCCATGAGTTGTCCCGGCACCAACTGCAACACATCTGCCAAACTCGTGGCTTGCAAATGGTCTATGGCGCGTCTTCCGATGGTACTCGCTGTTGCATTCCCTGCTTGGTTACGCGTAGCCGTCACCACCGCTTCTCCCAAACTCAAAGAAGTGGGAGAGAGCGCAACTACAATTGTCGTGTCGCCTTGTAAGTTGAGTGAGGTTTCGCGCGGAGCATATCCAATATAGCTAAGACTCAACTTGTAGCGCCCCAGCGGAATGCGTTCTAAAGTTGCCACTCCTTGTGCATCTGTGCTTGTGGTCAGTCCCAACGGATGGATTTGCACAGGAGCAAGGGGAAGCGTTTCATTGGAATGATGTTGATCCACGAGTTTCACTCTCACGTTTGCCACACGCTGTTGCGCAGCCATAGGAAGCGCAGCCACTGAGGTCAAACCCAGTGCACACAGTCCGAAACATACGGGACGCAAAGAGGATGAAAACGCGGAAAGAAAAGAGAAATATTGACTTTCAACTACCATATTGTTCTGTGATGAGTGTGCAAAATTACGACTTTCTCATCGCAATTACAATACCTAAATCTGATGATTTCTAAGGGGATAATTACTGTTTTGAAATCGCCACTTTCAAAACCCCAATATAACAACAACGAGAGTTTTCAGCCCGAAAATTGTCGTTTTCTGAAAACTCTCGTTGTCATTAAAAAGAGTAGCAATACAAATAAAATATACCCCACCACAAAAAAGCACTGCATAAAGGGGTTATCCAAAGAGTTCGCGCAAAGCGGCTTCTACGCGCGACACCGGCACGAGTTCGATGCCCGAAAACTGTTGGCGATCGAGAGATTTCATATTCTGTTCGGGGAGCAAGAAGCGCGTAAAACCTAATTTCTGTGCTTCTGCAATGCGGCGGTCGATGCGCGTCACAGGGCGAATTTCCCCACTTAAACCGCATTCACCAGCCATCGCCACGGAGCGGTCGATAGGGGTATCTACATTGCTAGACAGCACAGCAGCAATGACACTGAGGTCTATGGCAGGGTCGGTGACGCGGATGCCACCTGCAATGTTGAGAAACACATCTTTTGCACCCAGTTTGAAGCCCACCCGCTTTTCCAACACCGCCAAAAGCATATTGAGTCGGCGCAAATCGAAGCCCGTAGCTGAACGCTGTGGAGTGCCGTAGGCTGCTGTTGAAACGAGAGCTTGGGTTTCGATGAGAAAAGGTCGCACTCCTTCGAGAGCTGCGCAGATGGCTATGCCCGAAAGCGGTTCTCCGCCTTGGGTAAGTAGGAGTTCTGAAGGATTGTCCACAGGGCGAAGTCCCGATTGATTCATCTCATAGATACCCAATTCAGCAGTAGAACCGAAACGATTCTTGATGCTGCGCAAGATGCGGTAGAAATAATGTCGGTCGCCCTCAAATTGCAGCACACAGTCCACAATGTGTTCCAAAACTTTCGGTCCTGCTATGCTTCCTTCTTTGGTGATGTGCCCGATGAGGAGTACTGGGACGTTGTTGTCCTTGGCATATTTGAGCAAAGCTGTCGCACATTCGCGAATTTGCGTCACACTTCCCGGTGAGGACTCCACGCTTTCCGTTTGCATCGTCTGCACAGAATCCACAATGAGCAAATCGGGTTGCACCGCCTTCACCTCATCGAGAATCACTTCTAAACGAGTTTCGCAAAACAGTAGCGGTTCTTCGCCAGTTGCGGCGGAGTTGCCTTGCGTTTGTGGGGACGTACTGAGGCGATCAGCGCGGAGTTTGATTTGTCGCTCACTCTCTTCACCACTCACATAGAGGATGCGGCGGTCACTCATTCGCAGCACCGTTTGAAGCAACAAGGTGGACTTACCAATACCAGGTTCTCCTCCGAGAAGAATCAGACTTCCTGGCACAATGCCTCCTCCCAACACCCGATTGAGTTCTGCATCGTGCGTGTCATAGCGTTCTTCTTCGGTAGCATTGATTTCAGAGAGTCGTTGCGGTTTGCTTTGCTGACGATTCAACCCAGCAGAAACCACAGCTGCAGCTCCCTTACTGGGAGAAGCCACAGGCGAAACATTGATTTCCTTAAAACTATTCCACTGTCCACACGAAGGACAACGCCCCACCCATTTAGGAGAGTCGTAACCACAATTGTCGCAAACGTAGGCGGTCTTGGCTTTTGCCATATTATTCTGTCGTTTTGAAATCAGTGTTTATTCTAAATCACCGAGAGCTGTTTTGAGTTCCACAAGTTCGGCACGAATACCGCGCAAACGGTCTATCACTTCTGCCGACTGCACTTCGCCTTCTTTATTCTTGCGCAAGGCTTCACGAGCTGCTTCAATGCGCAGACCGCGCACCTTCACCAAGTTATAAATCACCTTAATGGTTTCTATGTCTTCTTTGGTGTATTGTCGCACACCGCGTCCCCCCTTCTTGGGAGAAATTTGGGGAAATTCGCGTTCCCAGAAACGAAGGAGTGTATCGTTTACATCCAACATTTCTGCCACTTCTCCAATGGAATAGTAGAGTTTATATTTGGGTTCTTTCGACTCAGCCATAATCTATTGATAGTGATGAGAAAAAGCGGTTGCGCCTTTCGCCTTCATCTTCCGAACGTTGACGACAAGGACACAATCGCACTAAGTGTGCTACAAATTTACGTCTTTCTTGCGAAGTGGGCAAATTGCATCTCAGAAATACGAGAACGCAAGGCGCATCCGCTCCCAACAAAATAAGGCTGAACCACATAGGGATTCAGCCTTATTCTTTTTATCCAACAGACAAGGAAAGGAGTACTCACCGCACTACCCTCTTGTCTAGAAATAGACGAGCTATTTTCAACGCGTGTACACCGCCTTGCCGTGACTTGTCACCACGATTTCTCCATCGTGAGGAGTGGTGAATGGACGTCCCGAAAGATCGAAGCGCGCCTCATCTGCGTTTTGTCCATTCTCACCACTTGCGCCAGCCAAACGGAGTGCGGCAATGCCAGTGGGGACGACAGGTTTTTCAAATTTTCCTGTTTTGAAATACGTACGAATGGCATTGACCAAACGGAAATTGGGTTGATAATATAGATTCTCGTAGATGCTCCACACCGCTCCCTTTGTTCCTCTGCCGGTCAACTCTTTTCCTTCCGCAGCTTCGGGATGCGCCACAAGGGGATAAGTTCCTCCTGCTACACTCATCAGTTTGAAATTGCTGCCTTGCTGGATAAGGCGGAATTTTGCAGGTTTATCGCCCATCGTTGCAGCTACATCTCCCTTTGCAGGTTGAAGAAACATACCCGACTTGAGATTGTAGACCACATATTGTGTGGCACTGCCACTTTGTTCGTCTGCCACAAGGAGCCAGTTGGCCGCAGAGTCTGCCACACTCATTGTTTGAGCATAAGTGTCAAGCGTGTTTGTAGCGCGCTTCGCATCCACATTTCTCAGCGTGGGAGCCACAGCTCCTTCGGGTTGCACGAGCACTCCCGACACTTCTGCATTGGTCAGCACATAGCAACGTTCTGCATTGAGCGCAGCCAAGTTGGTAATGGGCAAATACTTGAAGACTTTACCCTTTTGTGACAACATTAGGAGTGCTGACTGAATTTCTGCTTCAGTAGCCGTAGCGAGATGAGTCTTCACCTCACCGAGGTATTTCTCCACATCAGTTCTGGTGTAGTGATTCCACTGACCAGCACTGTTATATTCCGCCAAAAACAACTCACGCAGACGCTCCAAATTCTTCTTTTCAAAACGTATCTCAGATACCGCCATCATACCTTCATTACGATCATAGCCTTCAGTAAATCTCAAACGCAAACGCTGTTGCGCAGACAATTCAAGAGTAGATGAAAGCACTATTTCTTGCTGATCACCATTACCTAAGGTGTAAGTGCCTTGCGTCGTCGTTTTCCCTTTGCTATCCACCACCTGCACTACCACTTTGCGTGCGCGGTATCGGTTACCACTATGCTTAGCGTCATTTTGCAACACTATGCGGTTCAAAGTTGTTGCTCCCGTGTGCGCAAATTCTAGGTAGTGTGGAAATCTTTTGTTACTACCACTCTGCCATTCTGTGTGCCAGAACGTTTGGGCATCTCCGTCTAACACCAACGCTGCACGACCATTACTGCCCTCACCCACTGTTTCCTGTGAACTAGAGTTCTTCACCATCCATTCCTTTTGAGGTATTTCCTCATAACTGTCATTCATACGCGTATTCATACGCTGCACTTCTTGCGTGTGCAGTGCCTTTGCCACATATTGCGCTTGCAGTTGTGCCAACACGGAGTCAGAAGGGAGAAAATCGCCAGGTTCCACATATTTGAGGGTAATAGGACTGCCAGCCTTGGGTTCAATATAGCCCCCCGATTGCATATAAGCCGCATCTTCCCCATCGTAGTTCACTTTAGTTTGATAGATGTCGTTGCGCGCGCCTTTGGCAGTGCCTCCATCGGTGTGTCCAAACCAGAATTGGTTGCGGTTAAACCACTCTCCACCTTGCATAGAGCGGGTAAAGATGCGACGATAATAGGCTTTGTGCGGTATGTGTCCTTGGCTGGTGGCGCCACGTGTGAACTCTTCGAGGAAGGCGTTAAATCCTTCGCCAAAATAGTTGACTTGTCCTGCCATACGTTGCGAAGAAATGTAGTGCCACTTGTCGTCTAGTCCGCGCACATTATACCAAGCTGAGATAATGGTGTTCTCGTAGTTGGAACCATCTTTAAGTTGTATCTGTTCGGGCTGCACATTCACCAAAAATCTCACCCAATGACCTGGCTTCCAATAGTCGCCGTTGAGCAACACGTGTACGCCCGTTCCTTCTCCGCCAAATCGTTCTGCAACAGTGTTTTTGAGTGTGCTATCTATAGCTATGACGCCACTGCGTTTATATCCTGCCAGCGTGGGATTACTATCGGTATCGCCATTATCCCAAGAGGAGAATATCACCGTGTGGTTGGTCTTTCCATCGGCCATTCTCCCATTATTCTGAATGCCGATATAGCCATTGTGAAAACCAAAGGCTTCAACATAAGTGCCTTGAAAATCTGCATCTTCGGGAATCTGCACTTCGTTGTAAATCCAGTTGTAGACATTGCCTTGTGGCAATTTCGCATTCGTACTCCCAAACCCATTGAGGTGAAGCGAGGGAACACTGCGCCAAGCAGCTAGATACACCGCATCAGCCCCTTTCACATCGGTGGAAGAGATGTTGAAATCGTGCAAGGACTGACTAGGTTGCCCATTGCGCAACACAAAGCGATACCACCCTTCTGCAGGGGCACGAAAAGTGAAGGATTTAGCAGACTGATTGGTGACGACATCTTGGTTCTTGTCCACTTGATGCACATCGATGACGCCATTGTTTTGCGACTTCACCGTGTAATTGCCCTTCGGAAAACGGATGTACCACGCAGGCATATAGCCTTGTGCTGGATAATGCCCGGAATATGCTACCTTGTCGGTGCTTTTCAACTGTTTGTCTACAATGTAACCACCTGCCGTGCCTTGGTTGGCCACACTGATAGTCCAATTAGTTGTTGTTTGCGCCATCATCATTGCTGCAAAAGCAAAACAGATGAGCGAAAGAATTGTCTTTTTCATTGTGTTGTATAGTGTATTGTGTTGCGTTGAACTAGATCGTGTAATGTGTTGCATCGCATAGAAAACTAGCCTCCAGCAAAACTAGAGTTATGCAAACCTTGCAGCACCATTGGTTTTTACCCGGTGCAGAGTTATTAGTTTTTATCGGTGTAAAGGTATTGTTTTTTGGTGGAAATCACAATAATTGGACGGAAAAACATCAGTATTTTCACATAAGATTAGGGTTTAGGAGGTGGGAAGTGAATAAGAGAAGACAGGTTTATCGGTTAGTGGCGATGTAGATGTAGCGCACTTATTCGTGGGATGAAGCAACCAACAGCGGAGAAGAATGGCTCTATAAGTATATGGGGAGATAAAGGGGGAAAGAGGGAAAAAATCGCAAAAAACTGCACAACAAAATCCTCTCATCCTCATTTTCGTCATCTTCAAATATCAAAAACTGAGATAAATGTAGTGATTGTTTTTCTCGCAAAAATAAGGAGAGTTTGCAGCTCGGTCTTGTGCAAAGTGGAAGAAGTAAGGACAAGGAATTACAATCTTGAATAGTGGAGGGCGAAAATCCCCCTCGCGCATACGCAAGCGCGCACACGCTCACGCGTATAGGCACACATACCACAGGAGTTTTGTTTTTTTGCTGTCACAAGTGTCACACTGCACGTTCTTCAACCCTTTCATACTGACGAAAACTCGACACTTACTGCCCCCAAAAACGACACGTCGGTCGAAGAAAAACAACGTATCATTTTCAACAAAACGACGTGTCATTTTCAACAAAACAACGTGTCGTTTTCTATAAAACAACGTATCGTTTTTCGTAAAACAAGCCGTCAGGATTATGACGATATTGACCCATTTCGATTTAAAGCGAATAACTTTCACGGCTCTCCATCCGCATAATTATGCTATTTGATTGTATTTTTTCTAGTTTATGGAGGATTTTCGAAGATAAATTCTAAACAAACACCAAAATAAAACACAACTATCTAGAATACAAGGCTTTGAAATAAAAGTGTGACACTTGTGACAGCAAAAAGCACAAAACTCTTGTATGTGCGTAGGCGCGCGAGGAAGAAATCCGATGTTTCACCCAAAAGTAAACAAAACAAAATTCATTGATGATGTATATTCGCAAATAGAGAGACTGCAACAACACAACGTGATGCTACAGCCTCTCTGAAATATGAAACAAGTTACAGATTAGAATCCTGCGTTTTGCTTAATCTTTGCATTACGATCGATGGCGCTTTGGGGAATGGGCCAGTAACGGAATTCAGGTTTGAACAAACGGTTTTCGATGATCTCACGAGTGTCAGACACTGTGGCACGAGTTTCGGGATTTGTGCCAGCCATATCCACCGTTCCAGCAACGCGAGTCAAATTGCCATTGAGCACAGTTTCTGCCACCATCTTGCCAGAAGCATCTTTCCAACGCACGATGTCGGCACGACGGAAACCTTCTCCGGCTAGTTCCACGGTGCGTTCACGGCGAATCACTTCACGGAGTGTTTCTTTTGTGGCAGCTTTTGCACGGTCCACCTTGGGCATTCCAGCGCGGGTGCGGAGTTGGTCGATGAGGGTATAAACTTCTTCAGAAGGTCCACTGAGTTCGTTGAGTGCTTCAGCGCGAGAGAGCAACACTTCTGCATAACGGAAGACTACGACTGAGGCTGAGGTACTCCATATGTCCGCATATTGCGCTTTGGGATAAAGATATTTTGCCCAAGTGAGCGCAGTCTTAGAAGAGTTAGCCGCCTTAGTGGGATAGTCAGGATTGTCTTTGCCATTGAGTTGTTTGTCAAGGGTGTTGTAGACTCCATTCCAATAGTCACATCCAGGATAGAGAATGGTCTTTGCCATGCGTGGGTCGCGGTTGGCGAAGGGGTGATTCTTATCGTAGAGGGGAGACTCTTCTTTGGTCAGACCATCTTTCATAAGATACAAATCCACGAGGTTTTGTGTGGGCACGATGGACGACCATCCACCATCACCATTGTTGTAGAGCTGTCCCAAGATGGTCAATTCGTTTTGCACCTGATCGTGCTCTTCGGCTGCAATGATTTCTTTCGACTTGTTGCCAGCCATAGTGAAAGGAGCGGCATAGTCTGGGTCGAGCGCGTAGAGGTTCAAATCCATGATAGACTTAGCAGCATCAGCCGCTTGTTGCCAGTTGCCACGATAGAGTGCATAGCGCATTTTGATGGCTAAGGCAGCACCCTTGGCGATGCGTCCACTTTCAGCGGGAGCATTGGGGAGCAAAGAGATGGCGCGATCGATGTCTTTGTCGAAATGTGCCCAAACTTCGGCCTCAGTGTTACGAGGCACCTTGGCAGCTTCGGCATTGGGGAAGAAATCGTCCATGATGGGCACACCACCATACCAGAAATTCATGCGCGCATAGTCGAAAGCACGAATGGCGAGGGCTTGTCCAAGGAGATTGTTGTATATCTTCTTATCAGCAATTTTGGCACGGTCGATGTTGTTCACCACGTTGTTGCAACGAGAAATCAAGCCGAAGTTATAGAAAGATGCTCCTGTGCTGCTGGCTGTCCATGTGCCGTTACCAATGGGGCGCCATCCTTCCCAAGGGAAGTTGTTGTAGGCGATATCGGAAGCTGCATCAAGATAGAAAATGGAGTTAGAGTTAGCCCATCCAGCATACGTTCCAGTGAGAAACTTATTGACATCTTCAGCACTCTTCCACGTAGTCGAAGGACTAATGGCATCGTGGGGCGTGGTGTCTAGGAAGTCTGAACATGAAGTGGCGAAGAGCGCGGCGAGCGCAACTACGGCATATTTTATACGTTTCATGATAGTGTCTGTTTTGAGGTTAGAATGTCACTGAAAGACCCAATGAGTTGGTCATCATGAGTGGATAGTTAGAACCACGTTCCACGTAGGTTTCAGGATCTGTATGCACCTTCATGCCGTCGATAGTCAAGAGATTTTCGACAGAATAGTAGCAACGCATCTTGGAGATACCCAACACGCGGGTGACACTTTGTGGAAGCGTGTAGCCTAATTGGATATTCTTGAGACGAACGTGACTGGTGTTGTTCAACCAGAAGGAGCTCATGACACGACGCCAGTGGCTCATAGACTGTTCACCTTCTACGACGCGAGGCATCTGAGGATTGCTCTTGTTGTAAGTCCAAGAATCACGCCAGATGGTAGAGGGGTGAGAGTTGTCACCTTGGAAGTCACCATAGATTTCAGAACCGAGCACACGTTGTGCACCTGCATATCCAGAGAGGATGGCTTGGAAGTCGAAATTGCGCCAACCGAGGTTGAGCACCAAACCGAAGTTCCACTTGGGCTGTGAAGTGCCGTGATAGGTGCGGTCGTCTTCAGTGATTTTGCCGTCGCCATTGGTGTCTTTGTAGATCAAGTCACCAGCGTGGAATTTGTTGCTACCGAAAGGATAACCTTTTTGTTGGCTATATTTATCCATCCAGGCTTTTGCTGCCTCTTCAGTGGGAAAGAATCCGTCGGCTTCATACATGTAGTAAGTGCCAAGAGGACGGCCAACCGCCTTGCGTTGGTTGCCATCGGGCAGATAGTCCACACCACCAAGGTTGAGGATTTCGTTCTTGTTGTAAGACACGTTGCCTTGTGCACCAAATGACCATTCACCCCATTTCTTTTGATAGCCGAGGGTCAATTCCACACCCGTGTTGCGCATAGCACCCACATTGTCCATGTAGTCACCGAGCATGAATTCGTAAGGAACAGGCACGCGCATGATAATGCCAGTGGTCTTGCGGTCGTAGACATCGAGGCTACCGGTGAGGACATTCCACAATTGGAAATCAACACCTACACCCCAGGTGCGAGCTTCTTCCCAAGAGATGGTGGTTTGTTTGTAACTACCTTGATAGTAACCCGTGTTGGGCTTACCATTGAAGTTGCTAACGCCACCAATAGTATAAGTGTTTACAGATGGGTAGTAGTCATTGAGTGCGTCTTGGTTACCGAGAAGACCCCAAGAACCACGAATTTTGAGATAGTTGAGCCAATCCTTCGTGTTTTCCATGAAAGATTCTTCAGAGATGCGCCATGCAGCAGAGAAAGAGGGGAAGTAGCCCCAACGATGTCCCTTGGCAAAACGTGAAGAAGCGTCTGCACGCAAGTTGGCTTCAAAGAGATAGCGTCCCATCAAGTCGTAGTTGATACGACCAAAGTAGCTCATCATGTTCAAGTCGCGAGAGTAACCACCATTGGTTGCAGTGGCTGATTCACCAGCGTTCATATCGGTGAGTTCATTGCCAGGGAAATTCTTGCGCTCTCCAGAGAGTCCGTGATAGTGATAGCGTTCGGCGTGATAACCTCCAAGGAATTTGAATCCGTGGATGCCAAACTGCTTGTCGTAGTTGAGCGTGAGATCGAGGGTTGTGCGATAATCATCGCCAAACCCTTCGTTCAGTTTGTTGGGAGAGGTTTCTTTATTGGAATTGTAACGGAAATACTTCAAAAAGGCTTGTTCATAAGTATTGTCGGCTACGTGTCCAAGTTTTGCACTCAACATCAAATTGTTGAGCAACTGATAGTCAAGACCAAGGTTAGCAGTGATTTTGCGTTTTTCGTTCTTCACGGGTTCGTTGGCTTCTAACCACGCAATAGGACTACCATCACCGATGGTGCCATAAGTGCCATTTTTGAAGTGGGCAGGAATCCAAGGTGCAATGATGTTGAGCTGACGAATGATTTGGTCAGAACCACCGCCGACATAGTTATTATTGGGGTCGTTGTGATTGTCTTGGATGAAGTTTAAGCCAACGTGACCGGTGAGTTTGGGAGAGAAATTGAAGTCTAAGTTGGTGCGCATGGTGAAACGCTCGCGATTAGACGACTGCAAGATACCTTCTTGCGTGAGATAGCCAGCAGAGGCCATATATTTTACCAAATCGGAACCGCCTGTAACATTGACACTGTGTGATTGTTGCACGCCTGTCTTATAAGCGAGTCCGTACCAATCGGTGTTGGGGTGTCCGTCGGGGTCGGTGCCATTGGCAAATAGTTTCAAGTCTTCTTCACTCCAACGTGCTTTTTTGCCATTGGCAGCAAGCGCGTCGTTATACATTTTGGCATATTCGTATGAACCCAAACGTTCTACTAAGCGAGTGGCATTGAGGAAACCGATGTTTCCATTATAACTTACCATTGGTTTACCCGTCTTACCGCGCTTGGTGGTGACCAAAATAACACCATTGGAAGCCTTAGAACCGTAGATAGCAGCAGAGGCTGCGTCTTTCAAGACTGAGATGCTTTCAATATCATTAGGATCAAGGGAGTTGAGTGTACCCGCTTCTACTCCATCGATGAGAATATAGGGGGAGGCGTTGTTGAGTGTTCCAATACCACGAACGCGAATGGTAGAACCATCGGCACCAGGGCGACCTTGTCCTGCAGTGACGGTGACACCAGGCATCAAACCTTGGAGAGCAGATGATACGTTTTGCACCGGACGGCTTTGCAACTCCTCGCTTTTGATTTGTGCTACGGAACCGGTGAGGTTGGCTTTGGTTTGGCGTCCATAACCCACTACAACGACTTCTGAAAGATTGGCATTGCTTTCTTTCAATGTGATGTTGAGGGGAGCACCATCTCCCACAGCTACATCGAGTTTGTCATAGCCAATATAGCTGACATTGACGTGTCCACTGCGCACACCATTGAGTACGAATGCACCGCGCTCGTTGGTAATTGTGCTGATGCGTGGATTTTGAGCATCGCGTACGAGAGCCCCCACTAGGACTTCGCCTTTTGCATCGCGCACTACACCAGTGACACGTTTTGCATTAGCACGCTGTTGCTCCATCACCACTGTACGATGGTTGGTGGCTTGTGCAGCAAGTGCTTGCGCTGGAGAAAGAGGCAGTGCGCCTAAAGCACACATCAAGCCGAGAAAAGCGGACATCCGCGAAGCACCTCGGCTAGCGGAAGAACGACGATTGGCATTGCTCATCATAATTCTTGTTTTTTGGTAAAAGATAATGGTGAATCTTTGGAGGATTCTTGAAGACAGACAACTGCGTCGTGACTGCATCGCTGAGGAAGAAAGATTTTTCCAACAAGATGCGTTTTCATTGTCTGTTGTTCGGTTATAGAAGATTGGCAGATGTACCGCTCAAGGCGATACCGGTCAATTTTGTTGTTTTCGTTTTGGTCTTAGGAGTGAGGTACGAGTCGGTTTCACAATGTGGTGAAATGGTTATGTCGAAACTTTTGAACAAAACTATGAAACTTCATCAGCATGGTGCGGAAAATTAATCTCACAACCTCTATTTTGCAAACTGAACTTGCAGTTTTAGTTTGTTTTCGATGGCGAATTTGAGTTTTTTTTTCGAGTTCTCCAAATTATTTCTGCTTTTTTTCTCATCGAGTGGTCATTTTTCGAGAAAACCCCTCCTTCTTCCCTAAAACGAGAGCAAAACAAGCGACAACTGCATGATAACTTTAGGGGGATGTCTCTTCTTTGCAAATAAACCAAAATCGCAATACGGCGTAGCTCTGCGAGTCTGCATTTTCAGATGACATACGCTGCACAAGAGTTTGTTTTACCTTCAGAAAACGTGCTTAGATTTACCTCAAAAGAAACCATTTCACGAATTTATTTTCACACTTTACGTATATTCTATCAGTTACATACAGAGAACAAGAAATCCACAAAGTAACAAATCGATAGCTAGCAAGAATTATAACAGACATTTGCCATGATACAATAACCAAAACTACAAATTCTCCATATAAAAACATCGCACACTTCAAAATGCAGCAACAAAACGACTGTATTAAAACCATAAATACAATACATTTTCACTAGAAATAGGGCAACAAACTATCAAAATCGATATTATAGATAGAAAATAATACAGAAAAAGAAACTTTTCCTTGTCAAAACGAGCAATAAAAAGTATATTTGCAACCGAATCACTGCATAATATAAGTAACAACCTTCATTTATGCAAAGATTCAACCGCTCATTTCATCATTTATCACACCATGCCAATGAGGACAAATCCCACACTTCGTAGTTTTATGGCCGCCATCATTGCGGCAGGCGCCTTGACGGCCGCCACTCCCCTAGCAGCTCAATCTCTTTCCACCTCACAAACCGCCGCGGAAGACAACGTGGTGGCGGGTATGGTGTTTAACAAACAAGGAGAACCCCTCGTTGGGGCTTATGTGCGAGTAACTCTGGGGCGCAAAGTTTGGACAGCGCAAACTGACAACAAGGGTGCTTATCGGTTGAAATTGCCTGCTGGCACCAACAAAGGCAATCTCACCATCTCGGCTTCTTACATTGGTATGAAGCGACAAACGAAAAGCGGCAAAAACAACGTGGCGCACTACGACTTTATGCTCGATGATCACAGCCAAAGTCTTGGTGAAGCGGTGGTGACGGGCTATGGCACGATTTCCACGCGTGAGAAGACAAGTGCCATCACCTCGTTGAAGATGGAAGAAATCTTGATGCCGGGTATGACAAGTTTGGAACAAGCACTCGAAGGTCGTGTGCCTGATATGGTGTTTATGCAAAACTCTGGTGAAGTGGGTGCAACGGCGCGTATGCGCATCCGTGGTACGTCTACCCTCATCGGCAACCGCGAACCGCTGTGGGTGCTCGATGGCATTCCCCTCTCCGATCCAGTGGACGTGACCAACGAACAACTCAACGACCCGGACTATATCAACTATATTGGTAATGCGATTTCGGGCATCAACCCTCAAGACATTGAGCGCGTCGATGTGCTGAAAGATGCTGCTGCAACGGCTCTCTACGGTACTCGTGCGGCAAATGGTGTGATTGTGGTAACCACTAAAAAGGGTGAACCAGGACCTCCTCGCATCACCTACAACAGTCAGCTGAAATATACGGCACGTCCGCGCTATTCTGACCGCGACATTAATTTGATGAACTCTCAAGAGCGTGTGCAGTTTGGTCAGGAGTTGATGAATCTCCACTACACTTTCCCCAACAACATGACGATGGTGGGATATGAAGGAGCTTATCATCGTTTTATCACTGGACAAACAGACTACAAGGGTTTCTTGGCTGAAGTGCAGCGCGCTGAAACGGTGAACACCGACTGGTTTAAGTTGCTGACACACGATACTTTCAACCACAACCACACTGTCGCTCTCTCCGGAGGTAGCGAAACAGCAAGATATTATGCTTCGCTGGGATATAACCGCGAAGAGGGTGTGCAACTGCACCACAACAACGACCGCTACACAGCTTCGCTCAACATGCAAACGCGCATAGCGAAGGTGATTCAAGCCAACATTCGTTTGAATGCAAATGTGCAGAAAAAGACACAACTCCCAGGAGAACTCGATCCTTTGGGTTATGCTTATGGCACTACGCGTGCGCTACCTGCCTTCAACAACGATGGTTCTTATTTCTTCTACCAGCGTCATGCCTACAATGTGGGAAATGGCAAGAACGAGCAATATAAATATGCTTACAACATTCTCAATGAGATGGAGAATACTGAGAAGCTGTATAGTTCGAACGGTATCATGGCAGCACTCGATTTGACCTATCGTTTCAAAACACTGCTCGATTTCACGCTCACCACTTCTTATCAGCGCACCCACTCCGACAACTCCACTTGGTTTGGCGAAAAAACCAACTATGCTGCTCAGTTGCGCAATGCAGAATATGGACAAGATCCTATTCCTGGTAATTATGGACTCAGCGATATGCCTTACGGGGGTGTCTACAACATGGGGAAGAACGTGAACGAGAACTTTACGCTTCGTGCACAAGCTAATTTCCGCCATGCGTTGGGAGAAAAGAAACAACATCTGCTCAGCGCCTCATTAGGATATGAAATGAATGTGTCGAACACCGACGGATATAGTGAGAACACGCGCGGATTTTTCAAAAGTCGCGGTTTGAAATACGTCAATATGACGGCCGAGGAAATGAATCGTTTCCCACAATATGCTTCGTGGGTGGCACACAATCATCCCACACTCCGTGCCGACAAGACACACCGTTTGAGTGGTTATGCCATTTTCTCCTATTCTTATGGAAGTTTGTTCTCTTTGAGCGCAAACACACGTTTCGATGCTTCCAACAAGTTTGGTTCACGCAGCAATGAAAAGTTCCTTCCTGTGTGGTCCGCATCAGGTATGCTCAATTTGAAGTCGCTGCTCTTGCGTCCGTATGATGCCGTGAGCGATTTGCGCCTGCGCACTTCTTTCGGTAAAACGGGAAATATGGTGGACAACCAAACGCCTAATTTGCTGTTGCGTCAAGAAAGCATCGACACTTATTATGGAGAAAATGTGTCGAAAGTGGACGCCTTGCCTAATCCTAACCTGCGTTGGGAACAAACCGACCAATGGAACGTGGGAATTGATGGTTCGTTCTTCGACTATCGCATCACCGCAGGCGTAGATGCCTACTACAAGCACACGAAAGATGCCTTTGACAATACGTTGGTTTCTCCCTTCAATGGTGTGGAAAGCTATGTGATGAACGGTAGCGACATCACCAACAGCGGTTTCAGCGTCAATGTTTCGGCTTATCCCATCAAAACGCGCGACTGGTCGTGGCTGGTTTCTGCCAACTATTCTGTAGTTTTCAACAGAATCAACACAAAAACCGCCAATAAATATAAGATTGAACAATATCTCAACGGCGCTGCCATTATGGACGGCAAGTCGATTGGCACTTTCTATAGCTATAACTTTATCGGACTCGACCCACAAAATGGTCTTCCCCTCTTCGATGATTATCGCGACCGTCAGCACTTGCTCGAAGGACAGCCGCTCGACCGCATAATGGATCGCGTGGGAGTGGTTAGTGGAAGTCGCGAACCCAACTTCGCAGGCTCATTCTACAGCACTTTGCGCTATCAACAGTGGTCGCTCTCCGCAAGTTTCAACTATGCTCTGGGCAATAAGATTCGCAAATTCGCCTTATATAAAGATGTGTTAGACGGTGTTTCATCGGAAAACAACGTGCGCAAGGAGTTTACCCAGCGTTGGCGCAAACCTGGTGATGAGCGTCACACCCAACTTCCTTCGCTCATCAGTCCGAGCGATCCAGCTTTCCAAGAAAATCGTTACCACTGGAGTGCTGCTACTCCTGCTGCAACTCAAGGTTTTGAAACTTTTGCCGACAACTATTGGATGATGTACGACAACTCGAATGCGCGCGTAGTTTCCGGAAGTTATTTACGTTTGAGCAACCTCGCCTTGCGCTATCAATTCACACGCAAACAACTCAAAGGACTTCCCTTCTCCAACCTCGCACTCGATGCAGCAATGAGCAATGTTTTCACCTTGAAATCTTCTGCTCTTGAAGGACAAGATCCCACACAATCGGGGTTCTCACTGCAAACTTCCCTCTCTCTTCGACCATCCTTCACCTTTGGTTTGAGAATTTCGTTTTAATCATCTCCCATCTTGATGCAGACTCCACGCGCTTTCTACACAGTGCAGAAAGTCAAAGCCTCAACAAAGCATAGATTTCTTATGAATCACAAGTTTTCGACCCTCGCACTTGCTCTTTCTCTCCTAGGCACTGCAAGTTGCAATGACTTCCTCGACCAGTATTCTCAAGACCGCGTCGTCGCTAAGTCGGTGCAAGACCTCAACGAACTCCTGGTGGGAGATGTTTATCTCAAAAGCGAAGCTGTCAATAAAGGTGTTTCTGCTAACACCTATGGCTTTATCAACATCCTCGACGACGACATCAACACCACTGGCACCTCGCAGCAAGGCAACATTGGCAACACGGCTTGGACACAAACCGTGGCTCCTATGTATGGCTACTTCACTTGGCAACAAGATGTGCGCTACAACTATGGTCGCACCAACAAAAACAACGACGATGCTACCATCAAGAAGCTCTACACACGTATCAATCACGTCAACAACATTGTTGAGTTGATCGAAAATATGCCGCATTCCACCCAAGAAGACGATGCGCTCTACCATCGTGTCAAGGGAGAAGCTCTCTTTGTTCGCTCACAATTCTATTTCACACTCGCCAATCTCTATGGACGTCCTTATCGTCTCGATTCTGCCAACGTTGATCTTTGTGTTCCCTTGAAACTCACCTCCTATGTGGAGCACCAGAAAGACAAGGAAACGCAATTTTCACGCGCCACTAACGCTGAAGTCTACGCACAAATGGCAAAAGATTTAGAGACGGCCGCTAGCGAACTCACCACCTCTCCTCAACCCGACCGCTTCCGTCTGCACCGTGCATCGGCCGAAGCCGCCAATCTCCTGCTGAGTCGCGTGTATCTCTATATGCAACGCTGGAATGATGCTGAAAAAGCCGCTCGCAAGGTGGTGCAAAGTACACGCGCTAAACTCACCCCAATTGCTGCTCTTCAGTCAGGTAAGCCCTTTTTGACACGCAACAACCCAGAAATCCTTTTCACACAAGGATCCAACTATTTGGCTGCCACCGACCGCAATACTTCGCTCACGGGAGCTCCAGCCGACTATTGTGTTGCTCAAGAATTATACGACTTGTTCTCTGAGTTTGATGCGCGTCGCAACGCGTTTTTTAGCAAAAACTCTCTCTCCGACAGCATTGGATTGACCAATAAATACGAACGAACCAACGAAGCCAACCACGTCTCCGATGGTTTCACCCTGCGCACTGCCGAAGCCTATCTCAATCTGGCCGAAGCCTTGGTGATGCAAGGCAAAGAAGCCGAAGCCAACTCGGTGCTTCATCAGCTGCAACGTCAACGCATTGACGACAAATTGGACGACAGAACGGGAGAAGAGCTCGTGAATGAGATTCGCAACGAACGCCGCCGTGAACTCTGTTTCGAGGGTCACCGATGGTTCGACCTCCGTCGTTATAGTGTATTGGAAAAGCATCCTTTACACAAGACCGTTGTACACGCTTTCAATGCCTACACGGAGCAAAACTCGTTTCTCACCACGCACCTCTTCACTCTTCCCTCAGGTGATGCGGCTTACACCTTCTCTCTTCCCGAGAGTTTTATATCGTTCGATAAGGTGCCGATGCCCAACAACCTCCGTCCCGAACGCGTGGAGGTGAAGAAACCTCGCGAATTGCCCGAACTTCCCAAAGAAGACGAAGAAGGCAATAACACCGAGACACCTCCCGCTCCCTAAGCATCGTCGCACCACTCTACGAGGAGCCACGCTAACGGATAGAGCTTCCTCCGCGAAAAGCGACAACACCATACGTTTCTCAACATCTCAAGCATCTCCCCACCCCTTATGAAACATATCTTTTTGTTCCTCTGTTCTGTTCTTGCACTCGCAGCCTGCAGTAGCGAAGAGCCCATCACACCGAGGCTCACTTACGGCAACGACTTTGTCATCACCGACCACCCCAATGATTCCATCCAACACGAGCGCTATTTGCTCTACAAGGATTTCGGAGTCCCCGTCTATTTCAACGACACCATCGCTAAGCACACCGAAGGCATCGGAGTAGATGGAAAACCACGCACCACCTACGAGACGGTTGATCTTAACTGGACGTTCTCTGGCTACAACCGCGGTGTGAAATACTCCTACGTCTATCTCACGGCACCCGAAGACCAAATGCGCGCACTCCGTTTCATCCGCAGCTATCTCGGTCAGATTTCTCAACCTATGCGACCTTTTAGTATCCTTGTGGCCGACACTCTCACAGCCACTTCGACACACCGCACACAACAACCCACTTTCCACGTGGGATTTCGCACCCTTGTGCTTGCTCAAGTGCGCGCGCTCACAGATTCCGCCAAAGTAGCCACACAAATCAACACCATCGTGCAGAGTATGGTGAGCGACCGCGTCAAAGCACAAACGGCACTCTGCGGACGTTTTGCCGAAGTGAGCAAAACTAACGGATGGTATGGTCAAGAGTGGAAGAAGCTCAACAACACCTCTGCGCTCCCCACGGTCATAGACTTAGGCAAAAAGAGTTTCATCTATTCTGTCAATGCTCTCTTCGACGAACCGCCTTTCACCCCCTATCAGCACGAAGACATTGTCACTCTGCTGTTGCGCCAAACCGAAGGTAAAGAACCGCTGGCGCAAGACGAGGAAGAAGCACAAAATATGCGCAACGCTATGATGGGTGAAATTGCACAATTCGGTTTCATCGCAGGTTGGAAACAGTCAGGAGCTTACGCACCAAGCGATGACAACGAAGACCGCGAACAATATCTTCAAGCCTTGCTCTATTTGGGTGATGGTGGATTCCGCCAACGCTATGGCAACTACCCTCTCGTGATGCAGAAATACGAGTTGCTCCACACCTTCATCACCCAAACCCTTGGGTTGAACCTCAACTACAATCGCATCGAACGTTTTCCTTAAGCCAAATGAGCAGAACCGAGCTTGCTCGAGTTATGCCATAGCGAGAAAACGAAGGATGAAATCCAACAATAAACCTCCGCATCGTTCCGTTTCTTTGCACATTACTCACCGACAAAGTCTAAGTCCTCCTTATGAAGTCCATACTATATTCCCTCCTCCTACTAGCCACCTGCACACTCGTGGGTTGCCGCGACGACGAAACACGCGATTTCTCCTATCGCGCATCGTCAGTCACTGCTGGCCCCGACTTCACCGACCCTCGCGACAGCAATGTCTATCACACTATTCGTGTAGGCAACCAACTTTGGTTGGCTGAAAATCTGCGCTTTGCTCCCAATGGATACAGCCTAGATGGAGCTTTCACTTGGGAAGAAAAACCCGTGGATCAAAAGAAAATGGTGCCCGATGACGAGATTCTGGGACAAATGATTCAAGACCTCTTCCTAGATCCGAAGTTCGACGGTTGGAAAGTGGATGGCACACCCATCGACAATTTCATCCTCCCCTACTTCAAGCACTACAAACGTGGCCGCATGACCGCAGCCCAACTGCGTGAAAACATCGCCTATCTCAACCCGGCTTTCGACGACACCCTCACCACTCGCCTCGCTAGCTTTGCCCTCCAACCTGCTGCGCGCGCCAAATATGGCCGTACCAACTTCGAAAAAGCGGAGAAAGCTAACGGAGGATACGTCAAAAAATATGGTTTTCTCTATTCTTTTGAAGCCGCTCAAAAAGCCGTTCCTGAAGGTTGGCGTCTACCCTCCGACAAAGATTGGCAACAACTAGAACAAGCCTTCGGACTCTCTGCTCAAGAAGCTCAGCGCAACAATGCGTGGCGCGGTGCTGGTCTTGGCACTGTCATGAGCGAAGGTGGAGCAAGCGGATTCAATGCCCCCTTAGGTGGTGCCAATGCTTACCAGAAAGCTCGAGGACAACTTTATCTTAATCGCGGCAAATCGTGGTACTATTGGACTTCTACTCCCGTCACCCTCAACGACTCCCTCCAAGGTGCCATCGTGCGTATATCTTCTCACTTCAACAACAAGGTGTGGCGCGGCACTTCTCGTATTGACAATATGGCGCGCTCCGTGCTCTACAGCGTGCGCTGTGTCAAAGATGTGACTGCCACGAACAAATAAATAGCCTATTTTAGGAGAAATCATCCCTTTTCTCCGACTAATCGTCTACATCTTCCAGAAAGAATCCGTACCTTTGACGAAATTTCTCACAAGAATACATCCTACGTCTAAGCATTTTCTCTATATGACTCTCAAATCTCTACTCCTCACTTGTGCCACTGTTTTAGGCGGCCTTGCCTCTCTTTCTGTTGCGGCTCAAGTAGAACCCAGTATGTATGGCGACAAAGTGAAAGCCGACATCAAAGTCAACTATGTGCGCACCCTCGACGAAGCTTTGACGCGCGCCAAAGCCGAGAAGAAGCCCATCTTCTTCAATTGTTTCGCGGATTGGGCGATTCCCTGTCACGGTATGGACATCTATGTCTTTTCTAACCAAGAATTTGCAGACTATCTCCACAAGAATTTCATTCCTTTCTATATGGATGTGAGCAAACGACAGAATGCTGCCATTGCTAAGCGCTACAACATTCATCGATTTGCCCATTTTCTCGTCCTCGATGCTGAGGGGAATGTCGTCCAACGCATCATCGGTGGCAAACAACTCCCCGATTTTCAAAAGGATTTGGCACTTTCTCTCTCTCCCAAAACTTCTCTCGCAGGACTTTCTGCTGCTTATCAAAAAGGAAAACGCGACAAAAAGACGCTCCGCAACTATCTTTATGCGCTGAATCTTGCTGACGACTCCACTTTCAACCAAGTGGCACAAGAATACTGGTCGCAACTTTCGGAGAAGGAATATGCAAAGGAGGACAACTGGTTCATTCTTTCGCGCCTCATCACCGACCGCCAAGCTCCGCTCTACCACTATTTGGTGGAACATCGCGATGCTTTTGTCAAAAACGTCGGGGAAGCCAAAGTAAATGGTTTCTTGGAACGTATGTTTTATTCTGAAGCCGCGGCCTACGCTTCCGGCACTACCCCCTATGATGCCGATGCACTCTTAGACCTCTCCTTGGGAGCACGCAAAGCCGCCATTGCCGACACTTCAGCCATCTATCCTACGCTCAAATTGGCGGAACTCCGTGGCACCAAACAATATGACGCGCTCATTGACTTTATGGAAAAAGAAGGCGCAAAATTCCAAAGTTCGCGCGCTAGCTACGAACTCACCTTCGATTTTCCCGACCTCAACGCCCAACAAACACAACGCCTTTGCGCTTATCTCCGTCAGCGTTCCAAAGTCGAAACAGGAAGCGCAGCCAAACAATTGAGTTTCTTGGCAGACCGTTTGGAGAAAAACGATGGTATCATCTTCGAGCACCTCACCCTCAAAGAAGCCCTAGCAAAAGCCAAAGAGAGCGGCAAACAAGTTTTTGTGGACTGCTTCACCGAATGGTGCGGACCTTGCAAAATGTTGGCGCGAGATGTCTTTCCTCGTCCTGAAGTGGGGAAGGTGTTCAACGCACGCTTCGTCAATCTCAAAATGGATATGGAGAAAGGCGAAGGACTCGAAGTGGCCAAACGCTACGGCATCACCGCCTATCCCACACTCCTCGTCATCAATCCCGATGGCACAGTAGCCGGTAAGGTAGTGGGCGCACTCCAAATGGAGAAATTCCTCGAAGAAATGGAGAAGATTCCTACAGCCACTCAAAAGTAATCATTCACCTAGCACGATTTCTATCCCCTCCTATGACAAGTCCCTTTCTTCGGTCGTTGGTTCTCGGCTGCTTGTTGATTTCCACCTCTCTCTTCACAGTTGCACAACGCTTTCGCGCCATCGTGCCCTATGTCAATGAGGGAGGAAAACTCCTTGTTTCTCTCAAAGTCAATGGACAACAAGGCCGTTTTCTGCTCGACACAGGTGCTCCCTGCTGCGTGAGCTACGAATTTGCCACACGCATCGGACTCAAGGCAGGAGAAATGCGCACAGGCGAAGACTCCAACGGCAGAGCGGTGCAAGCATCTCTGGTCAATCTCGACAGCTTGCAACTAGGGGCTGTGACCTTTCGCAACATCCAAGCTATGCAATGGGAAAAGGGCAACCCCACAGCGCAACTCATTGACGGCATCTTGGGATACAATCTCTTGCGAATGGGCATTGTCAAGTGGGACACGCAGCAACGACAATTCATCTTCACCACCCTCTCCGAGGGGTTGGGACTCGATTTTTCGCGCGCTCTCCCGTTGCTCCCCAACGACTATGTGCCTATGGTGGCGGTGCGTTTGGGAAAAACAGACCTCGACACGGTGATGTTCGACAGCGGAGCGGAAGGTTTTTATGAAATGTCGAACCGTCAACGCGAACGTCTCACACAACATCGTTCCACCGCGCGCATTTTGTCCACTGCCGACGGCACTTTGTCTATGGGGGCGAGTGGCATCGAGGGAGTCAGCACCAAGCACCGCATCCTCATTCCCCAGATGGAGATAGCGCACTTCCGATTTGCCGATGTAGCCACCATCACCACCGACGGCACGGCATCGCGACTTGGCTCGCAACTCTTCAATTATGGAGATGTCGCCATAGATTTTCCTCGACGCACCTTCTATTTCCTCCCTCATCCTGCACAAAAAGAGCCCCTCAAGGTCTATCAAGCCGAATGGGAAGTCGTGCCTACCATCACGGCAGATGGCACCATCGCAGCTGGCATTGTGTGGAATGCGAAACTTCCCATTCGTCAAGGCGACCGCATTGTGGAAATCAACGGCAAACGCTGCGAGCACATCAATTTTGCCAAGGCAGTGTCCACTCCGCCCTTCGTGCTTTCTGGCAAGAAAACAGAGATTGTCTTCATTCCTAAAGACAGCACAGAAGAGCGACGACTCACCATTCATTGCAAATAGCAACTCCCCTCATTCCCCTTTCTGTGGGTGAAATACCACTGCATCTATTTCCTCCTTTCAATAAGACGACCAGCGAGATGTTGAAGTACATCTCGCTGGTCTTTTTTGTTGGGTTTAAGTCAAATTGCAGGCTGATTTAATGTCACATTGGCTGAACTGAAGTACCAACATCCTCAAAGGAGGTTATAACAGTTGCTTATATCGCTGCATTGAGTTGAGCATCAGATGATGCAGATGGGGAACTCTCTCCAACAGGAGCATTCGTTTCAGTTTCTCCTGCTCTTCCCTCTGTTCCAATTCTTTCCATTTTGTATGTACGTTCCTGCCCTCTTCGTTTGTGACGCTTTCTCCTATGTTTCCTATGTATTTTGCTTCTTTTGCTTTTGTGGGACACCTTATCAACACGTGACTTGTATCCTTTGTAGGCATCTTTATTGTTGTTAATGTACAGAGACAAACCAAAGAATGCAAGGCAGACCAAGATTAATAAGTATACACATCCTCTAGGCGGTTTTCCATATATTTTGTTTTTGCGAGCATAAGCACGATGGGCACCGCAACAGAAGCCATCATTCAAAGGCTGCCCGTTTCATATTGACGTCCACACCATCTACATTGTTATTTACTCATAACAGACAAATTTTATGTTGATAACCTATGCTTCATTTCCCAAGTACTTCTCTAAGGTTGCTTTTTAGATCATCAAGGATGGCGTGGTACCACATCCAAGTATCAGCTCCACTTGATCTATCGGCAGGATGATGGGTGCGGTATGCCCATTTTACAGACTCAAAATTCAGTTTAGCCACATCTCTAATTGGCAAACCTGATAGCTGAATTGGAGCATCTTTTATCACAAAGTTCTCTGCAATGTATTGATTGTATTTCTCATCAACCCCCGTAAGGAAGATTACAACATCTGGTTTCAGAAGTTCTATTTCGTCGGGAATAACACGAAAATACTCTTGTTCCAACTGATGCGTAAAGGCATCAACCGACACCCCTCTTCCATTACTACCCACAGCGGCTAGCTTTGAGATGTTGTTCCAAAGAAAGGCTGCCCTCTTATTAGGGAATTCTTGCTGTAAAAACTCAAAAATGGAACTTGTGAAGCCATTAAATCCGATGTTGAAAAAAGGAGATCTCACCGAAAAATAGATATTATTCTCCAATTCGTGGTAATTCTCGTGATAAAATTCTTGATATAATTCCATAAAGTCGGCAGGAATTGGTTCTTCGACCGCAGGAACTCCCCATCTATTTACTTCTCGCCCAAAAATCATCACTTTTAGGTCTGCATCGGTATACCATTTCTCAGAATCGTCTTCATCATATTTGTTTAGACTCAACAAAAGTGGAGAGCGAACTTCAATCTCATTCTCTTTGAGCACTTCCTTGAGTTTGAACCACTTCTTATCGTAAAGTTCTTCCAGTTGGTAGCTTAAACCCATAACCTTGTACTTATTAAATTGATAAAATTATTCACAACGAAAACGCAAATTGCACCATACGCAGCACTAATCACCAAAAGCCAGCATCTAAGGCAGCAAAGTTGCATCTTATTTTCAGTATACAACTCCAAGAGAGAGGATTACCCTTCGTTTAATTGGTGACGATATAGCTATTTAGTCTATCCATCTTATTTTCAGCAGAAAGACACGGCAAATTTACTAAATTTATCTCAGAAAAAGAAGACTTGTGGCAACAATACTGACTACTCATTCTGTTTCTAGTTTCATTCTACTCATTCTCCTAATTACCAATGAACCTTCCCTAAATGATAGAGAAAGACCATCCTCTCTTCAACATACAATACAGATGACGGCTTGTTTTTCATAAAACGACGTGTCGTTTTTCATAAAATGACGGCTTGTTTTCCATAAAACAACGTATCGTTTTTCATAAAACAACGTGTTGTTTTTGGTAAACTGACGGGTGGTTTTCTAGTGGGTGAGAGGAGATGGAGAAGAAGGGAAAAACTAAATTGTAAAAATACGTGTAATCTCCCTCTCTCACGCGCGCGCGTACACACGCACAATACAGGAGTTTTTGTGTTTTTGCTGTCACAAGTGTCACAGCACTCTATATAAAACGATATATATCAGCGCCTTACCCTTGTTTTCAAAACTAAACATCGATACTATCTTCCAAAAACACGCAAAACGACAACGAAAACGTGGATTTTCGCGTGGATTTTTGCCCGAAAGTCTTCTCATTTTTCCTGCACTTTCACACGATTTTTACCCTTTTTCCATCGCAAGTGTGACACTTGTGACAGCAAAAAAACAACATTGCGGTTGGAAAGCGCGCGCGTACGCATACGCACGAGATTTAGGCTCGCCTGATTTTCGCCCTCCACTGTTTTCTTCTTTTTCTCTTCCTCCTTCGCTTCTCCCTCTCTTTCGCCTTCTTCCCGTCTGGGCTGTCGTGATCCAGCACCCATAAGAACCTTTTTGATACTTAGACATTACATTTTCGGTGCTACACAAAGAAAAAATGCACTTTTCCGCGATTTTTTCACGCTTTGGGGTAATATCGACCCATATACAAAATAGATGGGTGTGTCATTTCACCTCCAAACGGAAGGTGGAGAGTGGAAGTCCCTGCAACGAAACTACGTTGCCTTCGCTGAAAGGTTGCCAACCATAGCGGACGTGGAAAGGAGTATGCACGGCAGGAGAAGACAAAACGATTTGGCCAGTAGCGGTGATTTCGGCAACGGCAGGATGAAATTGCTCATCAGCACCAGCCACTTCGAAAGTGCGCATAGGTTGTTGGTCGCTCGTGGTCAAAGGCATAGGAGTGGACAAGGTGAGCCACACACTACTTCCGGCACGGAGGGCGGAAACAATCTCCGGACTCAAGGGACTTTGCGCAAAACCGTAGTCGTGGCAAAGTACAGCACAGCCTATTCGGGTACCTACCTCAAACTTGTAGGGCGGATGCACATCGTGGCGTAAACCTTTGTCGGAGGTAACGATGAGGGGCAGATGAAGTTCTCGGGCAAGACTGCGCTGCGTGTCGCGAAACCAAGTCCACGATGGGCGTTCGATGCTGGATAGTTGCACGAGATAGAAGGGACGCTGACGAGCAAAGGCCAATTGCTGCACGCGCAAGGATGGGGTGAGCGAATCAAGACCTTCGGACACGCGCGCAGTGGCTTGCGCGGTTTGGGTGAAGCGTTGCGTCCAACTCTCCTCCAACAAGCGCAGTAAGCGCGCATAAGTGGTGGCGTTGTGAGCATTCGATTCTCCTTGATACCAAACAATCCCCTTAAATGTGAAGCCTTCGAGTGGACGCATTCCGGCTTCGTAGCAATAGGCAGGATGATAGGGATGGCGCGCATCGGGACGCAGTGCCAGATTCCGAGCAGCACGCAAGCGCACCCAGTCCATCACGAAATCATTGTTGTTCCAGTGGCGGAAGATGGACGAGAAATGTTGTTCCAACACGGGACGATCAATCCAGGCTTCCGTGGGCGTTCCTCCCACAGCGTTGCACACGATGCCCACAGGCACTTTCAGACTATCGCGAAGCATCTTTCCCATATAGTAGGCCACGGCAGAGCAATCTCCCACTGTTTCGGGAGCAGCTGCTCGCCAGGATTGGGGAGCAAACAGACGAAGGGCGTCGACTTCGGCAAGCGCAGTGCTGTCCCAAGCCACATTGTCGGTTTCCCATTGGGGACGCATATTGAAAATGCGGAGTCCGTTGTCGTTGCAGTGCGTAAGTGTTTGTTGTGCGGTGGCCGATTGTTTCAGTGGGAAAGCCATATTCGACTGTCCACTGCACAACCACACTTCCCCCACGGCCACATCGTTGAAGCGTTTCACCTCGCGACCAGCAGCAATGGTGAGGATTCCACGCTCCACTGGCTGCGAAAGCACCGTCCAGATGCGCCATTCTCCGCGATTGTTGGCCACGGTTTTGCCGAGCAGTTCATCGTTATAGCGCACCACCACGTTGGCACCGGCATTGGCAAGGCCGTGGATGTAGCATCCACCGCGTTGTAGCACCATACCATCGGAAAAAATCGGTGCTAACTGCAAACCACCACAATTGCCTGTGATGCCTTTGTAGACAGTTTCGGCTAAAGCCTTCGCACCGCGTGAATCGGGGTGTATGCCATCGCTCAGCCAGTCGGGGTGTGCAATGAGGGGTTGATAGAAGTCAATGAGTTCGAGCCCTTGGGCTTGGGCTATGCCTTCGATGGTTTGGGAGATTTCTCTGCGCCAAAGTTCGGTGCCGGAGTCGAAACGCGGATGGTCGTAGCGGATGGGGGTGAGGCGCGCCAAAATGATGCGAACTTTAGGATTGACCTTTCGGAACGAATCCATCAGCGCCACATAGTCGCTCACAAATTCATCACGAAAATTCGGCCAATTGCGAGGGTCGGTGTCGTTGATGCCTAGATGAATGACGGCAATGTCTGCCTTAAATTGCAGGGCCTCTCGAAATTCGGTTTGCAGGAAATAGGGGCGATGGCCGTGACGTAGGAGGGTGGCACCGGGTTTACCGAAATTTCCCACCACAAAGTCTTTACCGAGCAGGCGTTGCAACTGCGAGGGATAGGCGTCACGCTCACGGTTGGCGATGCCGGTGCCGTAGGTGATGCTATTGCCGACACAGGCCACGCGCACCACTTTGCGAGCGGTGGCCACTACCGTGGAGAGGAGAAGGAGAAGGGAAAGGAGGAAGACTTTAGACATTAGACTTTAGACATTAGAGGCTAGAGGTTCTAGGGACTCTAGTGATTCTAGAGTATCTAGTACTTCTAGAAAATCTAGATATTGGGTCAAAGTTATTGATTATTGGGCGAGCAGACAAACAAAAGTGGATTTTTAATGGTTTTTTGTCCCCAAGAGATGCCACGAACGGAGGGAGAGGAGCGAGAAGGGGTCTAATTTATAGTTACTACTCGCTAGATTTCATTTTTTTGTCGTACATTTGCCCCTACAAACTACGCAAATAGAGCCTTCTCTGTGGAAAATTCCCCTCAAGAGAAGGGCTAAATTGTAAGTTCTACGCAACTGAACCTTCACACTTCTCCTATGCTCATCATCGGAATAGCCGGCGGCACAGGGTCGGGCAAGACCACTGTGGTGCGAAAAATCGTGGAAAGTTTGCCCCCCGATGCGGTGGCTGTCATCCCACAAGACTCTTACTACAAGCACCAATGGGATGTGCCTGAACATCTGCGCAAACTCACTAACTTTGACCATCCCAACGCTTTTGATTGGCCGCTCTTGGCTCACCAAATCGAACAATTGAAACGCGGAGAGGCCATCGAACAACCCACTTATTCTTATCTCACTTGCACACGCTGCGAGGAGACGATTCATGTGGAACCTCGCGATGTGATCATCGTGGAGGGTATCATGGCACTCTACGATGCGAAGTTGCGCGAACAGATGGACTTGAAGATTTTTGTGGACACGTGCAGCGATGAGCGACTGCTCCGCGTGATTGAACGCGACATTGCTGAGCGCGGTCATCCTCTGGAGATGCTCATTGACAAATATCGCAATGTGCTGAAACCGATGCACGACGAATTTATCGAACCTTCGAAAGAACATGCTGATATCATCATCCCCAATGGGGGCGACAACTCTCGCGCCATCGCCATGATGCAGCAATATATTGGCGCGGCCTTCAGACGCTTACAAGCGGAAGACGCATTTTCAAAATAGCCACCTCAGCCTTTTTCCCACCAAACAGCAATTTTCGCTCCCTATAACAACGATTTACGCTCTCTATAATAGAAATTTGACAGCATTTCCCTCACAGAAAGCAGTTTTTCAGACATGACAACTCCCGAAAAATATCCACTCTTATCGCGCATTGATTCGCCTGCCGACCTGCGACAGTTGCCGCTGGACGACCTGCCACAGTTGTGCAGGGAGTTGCGACAAGACATTTTCGAAGAACTCTCACAAAATCCGGGTCATTTGGCTTCGAGCTTGGGTGCCATCGAACTCACCGTGGCTTTGCACTACGTGTTTTCCACTCCCGACGATCGCATTGTGTGGGACGTGGGGCATCAGGCTTATGGACACAAAATCCTCACGGGACGAAGAGATCGCTTTCACACCAATCGTCAGTTTGGGGGCATCAAACCTTTTCCTTCACCCACAGAGAGCGAATATGACACCTTTGCCTGTGGACACGCTTCGAACTCCATATCGGCTGCGCTGGGCATGAACGTGGCGGCTCTGCAACAAGGTCACCCAGAACGCAAAGTGGTGGCTGTGATTGGCGATGGTGCCATGAGCGGTGGACTGGCTTTTGAGGGGCTGAACAATGCTTCTGAGGTGCCAAACAATTTGCTCATCATCCTCAACGACAACAATATGAGTATCTCAAACTCGGTGGGGGGAATGAAGCAATATCTCTTGAAACTCCATACTTCGGCAAGCTACAACCGCTGGCGCAATCGCATTGCGCGCCGATTTGAACGTTGGGGATTGCTTAACTCTTCGCGCCGCAAGAGTTTGATTCGACTGAACAACGCGGTGAAGTCTTTCCTCTCGGAAGAACAGAATATCTTTGAGGGGATGAACATCCGCTATTTTGGCCCTTATGATGGACACAACGTGGTGGAACTCGTGGAACTCCTGCGCAGCATCAAAGACATGACGGGACCTAAACTCCTCCACATCAAGACGGTGAAGGGCAAGGGTTATGTGTGCGCGGAAGCTGACCCTCTGGGCTGGCACGCTCCGGGTAAATTTGACCCCGAAGCGGAGGTGAAAATCGCAACTCCCGAACGTCCTGACGCGGCTCCGAAATTTCAAGATGTGTTTGGACACACCTTGGTGGAACTGGCGGAACAAAATCCGCGCATCATTGGGGTGACTCCGGCTATGCTTACGGGTTGCTCTATGCACATCATGCAACAACAGATGCCCGAGCGCACTTTTGACGTGGGTATTGCCGAAGGACACGCCACGACCTTCTCGGCCGGTATGGCAAAGGAGGGGATGATTCCTTTCTGCAACATCTACAGTTCGTTTGCACAGCGCGCCTACGACAACATCATCCACGACACGGCACTCTTGGATTTGCCGGTGGTGTTTTGCCTAGATCGCGCAGGATTGGTGGGGGAAGATGGTCCGACTCACCACGGTGTGTTTGACATTGCGGCTTTGCGCCCCATTCCCAATCTCATCATTGCTTCGCCTTATGACGAACACGAATTGCGACACCTTATGTTCACCGCGCAAAAAGAGGCGAAACATCCTTTTGTGATTCGCTATCCACGTGGAGGCGGCCGCTTGCACGACTGGCGATGCGCCATGGAAGCGGTGGAAATTGGTCGCGGTCGCTTGTTGCAACAAGGCACTGGCGAAGTGGCGGTGCTTTCCTTCGGTCCTATCGGGGTGACGGCTGCCGATGCTATTGCTCGCGTTGAGGAACAGCACAGTGAGGTGAAAATTACGCACGTGGATTTGCGCTTTGCCAAACCGCTCGACGAAAAGCTCATTCTTGAAGTGGCGCGGACGCACCGCACGCTCATCACGCTGGAAGATGGTGCGCGACAAGGGGGCATTGGCTCGGCGGTGTTGGAATTGCTGGCGGAACACGCTGTGGCTCCTCGCGTGGTGCGCATGGGACTGCCCGACCAGTTTGTGGAACATGGTTCTGTGGCTGAATTGCACCACCTTTGTGGCATTGACGAAGCGGCGATTGAAGCTGCGATTTCATCTCATCTCACATTCAAATAATCTCTTCATCAAAGAGAGCCATCCACATTGTGATACCACAATGCCGAAAGGCTCAATTATCTGTTGTGCCTAATTGATGGCATATTGTCCAAACTTATTTTTGTTATGCGTATAGTCATAGCTGGAGCAGGGGAAGTTGGCACCCATTTGGCCACTCTCCTGAACCGTGACAAGCACGACATCGTGCTGATCACAGAAGATGAACAAACTCATAATTCAGCTTGTTCGAAAGAAGACCTACTCAAAGTGTCTGGTTCTCCCACGTCTATTAGTTTTCTGAAAGAAATCGGCGTAGAACAATGCAAACTCTTCGTGGCGGTGACCCCCGACGAGAGCCGCAACATGACAAGTTGTATGCTCGCAAAGAAATTGGGTGCAGAAATCACCGTGGCACGTGTGGACACGATGGAATACATGGAAGAGGAAAACCAACAGTTTTTCCGCGACAAGGGTATCTCTTCGTTGATTTATCCCGAACTGCTGGTGGCGAACGAGATCAACCACCTCATCACTCGTCCTTGGGCGCGCCACTGGTGGGAAATGCAATGTGGGAAACTCTTGCTTTTTGCCGTTGTGGTGCGCGAAGACTGCGAACTGATTGGCAAAGCGATTTCAGAAATCTCGGGTCCCGAAGATCCTTATCACATCACTGCCATCAAACGTGATGGACTTACCATCATTCCTCACGGCAAAACTCAAATACTTGCAGGGGATCTTGCGTTCGTGATGACAGGTCCGGAAAATGTCAATTTCGTGCGTCGCATCTTCGACAAAGAAAACATTCGCGAAGCTAAACGCGTGGTGTATATGGGAGGAAACGACACAACAATCCATAGCATCAACACTCTTCCCAAACACATCTCCGCTTTTGTCGTTGAACAACAAGAGGACAAGGCTATTGCGGCCTATAATGCAATCACCAACCCTCGACTCACATTATACAAAGCTGATGCTCGCGATTTGAGCTTTTTCTACGACGAAGGCATCCGACATGCCGACGTGTTCGTGGCTGCCACCAACAACACGGAGTCTAACATCATTGCTTCACTTTCTGCCAAACGCCTGATGAACTTTGCCAAAACTATCACAATGGTAGAGAAATCTAGCTACATCGAACTAGCGGAGAAAGTGGATGTTGGCTCTATCATCAACAAAAAGGCCTTTGCGGCAGCGCATATCTATCGTATGCTCCTAGAATTTAATGTTGATTCCATCAAGAGCTTTACAGTGGCAGATGCCGACGTGCTGGAATATCGCGTGAAACACGACTCTGTGTTTACGAGAAAGGCGGTGAAAGACTTGCACCTTCCCTCGCAAGCGAGCATTGGTGGCTATGTGCGCGGTGACAAAGGTTATCTGGCGAACGGTAACACGATTTTTCAACCAGGAGATGTGTTGCTCATCTTCTGCTTGCACAGCGATACTCACAAATTAAAAGACTTTCTCTTATAATCCTCTCTTATGCTAAACTATCGTATCATTGCACGCGCCTTTGCTGGGTTGATTGGACTTGAAGGTCTACTTTTCTTGGTGTGTTGGCTCGTTGGCCTGGGTTATGGAGAAACACACCACAGCACTTGGTATATCCCCATCGGCATTTGTGCTGCGCTGAGCGTGATTTTGGGATTGCTCGGCGGAAAAGGCCCTACTCGCTTTGAACGCAGAGATGGTTTTTTCATTGTGGCCATGGTCTGGCTCATTTATTGTGCACTGGGCATGCTGCCTTTCCTCTTCGGGGGACATCTGCACCGAGTTTCGGAAGCTTTTTTCGAGACGATGTCGGGATTTACCACTACGGGGTCGACGGCTTTCACCAACATTGACGCTTTGCCGCACTCGATTTTGCTCTGGCGCAGTGTGACGCACTGGGTGGGAGGAATGGGAATCATTTTCTTCACCCTTGCTCTCCTACCCGCTTTAGGCATCGGCGAACAAGAACTTTTCACGGCGGAAGCAACGGGATTGAAATTGGGGAAACTTCACTCACGCGTCAACACCACGGCGCACTATCTCTGGAGCACCTATCTCTTTGTCACTATTGCCTGCGCCATTGCCTATAGAATCTGCGGTATGAACACCTTCGACGCCATCAACCACAGTTTTGCGGCCATCGCTACGGGGGGGTTTTCTACGCACACGGCAAACATTGCTTATTTCCACTCTCCGGCTATCGAATATGTGTCGGTGCTGTTTATGTTTCTGGGAGCTACGAACTTTACACTGCTCTATTTTGTGCTGTTTAAAAGAAGATTCAAACTCTTCTGGCGCGACGAAGAACTGCGTCTGTTTATTCTTCTCATCTTTGGCTTTACGGCGATTTGCACTTTGAGTCAGTGGTGGCATTCTCAGGATTTTACAGAACATGGTTTCCGAGAGTCGCTCTTCTATGTGGTGTCGATGATGAGTACCACTGGATTTACGACAGAAAACTTTATGCTTTGGCCGCACCTCACTTGGATTAGTCTGATTTTGGTGAGCATCATTGGTTCTTGCACGGGAAGTACAGCTGGAGGTATCAAAGTGGTACGCGTGTTGGCAGGCATAAAAGTGGTGCGCAACGAGATACACCACGTGCTTCATCCACGCTCCATACGTCCACTACGCATCAACAGCGACTACATCACTCCAGAAGTGCTGCAAAGCATTTTTGCTTTCCTCTGCTGCTTCACAGTGCTTATGGTCATAGGCGTCATTGTCTTTGTCACTCTGGGATATCCCGTATTCGACAGTCTTGGTCTCAGCATCTCAGCTTATTCCAATGTGGGGCCTGGCATTGGCTACTCTCTCGGTCCTCTTGACTCTTGGAGCGAACTCCCGGACACTGGGCTTTGGCTGAGTTCTTTCTTGATGATTGCCGGACGTCTTGAGATTTTTGGCTTGCTGTTGCCCTTCACTCCTTCTTTCTGGAGATATAATTAAATTAGAGGTTAGACGTTAGAAATTAGAGATTAGTTTCTCTAGTCCTTCTATATGCTCTAACGTCTAATCTCTAACGTCTAACGTCTAAAATATTTTTATGAAAAAGATTCTTTCTCTTTTGCTCCTCCTTGCAGGATGCACACTTGGCGCACACGCGCAGTTTGAACAAGACACCAAATATATCAATGCTTCGCTTTCTAATGTGGGCATCGGTTACAACGACAGAGATAAATTTCATGGGGGCATTAGCCTCGAAGGCGGTTATTTCTTTGAAGACAATTGGATGGTTCGTGCTGAAATCGGTGCTAACCATCGCGGTGTAAAAAACACAGACATCACCCTTGGGGCTGGTGTGCGCTATTATTTCGATTCGAATGGTGTTTCTCTCGGCACTGGCGTGGAATATATGCACAAAAACGTCAACCAGAATGACCTGCGACTGCCTTTCACCTTGGGATATACGTTCTATCTGAATCATTATCTCGCGATTGAACCTCAACTTTTCTATAAACTCTCAGTCAACGATTTCTCACACGGCAGCGAAGTCGGTATGCGTCTCGGACTAGGATTCTATTTCTAGAGACTAGTTTCTAGAGGAGCTAGAAGTTCTAGATACTCTAGTTTTTCTAGAGATTCTAGTGCTTCTAATTTTTTCTAGAGCTTCTAGTTTTCTTTTTTCTTTTATTTCCCGAGCCGCGCTTGTCGCGGCGAGCATAAAAGGGTCTATGCCCCTCTAACGTCTAATCTCTAACGTCTACCAATGTCCACTATATCATCTTTAGGTGAATTTGGCCTCATCCGACAACTCACAGCAGGCATCAAAGTTGCTCAACCCTCTACGCTTCTGGGAGTGGGCGATGACTGCGCCATCATCAGCAACACAGAAGACGAACAAACACTCGTCACCACTGATATGCTGATGGAAGGCATCCATTTCGACCTCGTCTACACCCCACTCCGACACCTGGGATACAAAGCCGCGATGGTCAATCTCTCCGACATCTACGCTATGAACGGAACTCCTCGACAACTTCTCGTTTCTGTCGCTGTGAGCAACCGTTTCGAAGTGGAAGATCTCGAAGAATTGTACGCTGGTCTCCGACTCGCTTGCGAACGACATAGCGTAGACCTCGTGGGGGGGGACACTTCTGCTTCGCTCACCGGCATTGCCATCAGCATCACCGCCATTGGTACTGCCAACCCCGCACACATTGCGAAACGTTCGGGAGCAAAACCCACTGACCTCGTTTGCGTTTCGGGCAATTTTGGCGCAGCCTATATGGGGCTCCAACTGATGGAGCGCGAAAAGGCAATCTATCTCTCGCAAGTGAAAGCTGCCAAAACACAAGAAGCACGCGATGCCATCAATTTCCAACCCGATTTTTCTGGACAAGAATATCTCCTCGAACGTTTGCTCAAACCCGAAGCGCGCCGAGATGTGGTGGAAAACCTTCGCAAAGCGGGCATCGTACCCACAGCTATGATCGATGTGAGCGATGGCATCAGTAGTGAACTCCTACACATTTGCCACGAGAGCCACGTGGGTTGCCGCATCTTTGAAGAGCGTTTACCCATTGACTATCAAACAGCGGTGGCTGCCGAACAATTCAATCTGAATGTTTCGACCTGCGCACTCAACGGTGGCGAAGACTATGAACTCCTCTTCACTGTACCCCTCACCGACCACGAACGCGTGGAAGCGCTTCCCGATATCAAAATCATTGGTCACATCACCGCTGAGACAGACGGTAAACAACTGGTAACGCGCGATGGCAACGAATTTGCCCTCAAAGCCCAAGGTTGGGATGCTGCCAACGCATAGAAAAGCCCTTCTTCCTAACAACGAACAAGCACATTTCCGGACAATACCCGTTTAGATTCAGCACGGTTACATTGAATGTGTCATGAAAAAACAGAGGACCATCACATTGCAGATAGTCCTCTGTTTCTTATAATATTTATTCCTAGAGGGAAAAGGAAAGATGTTATATATTTTGTGGTAGAAATCCCTCCTTTGCTAGACAGTTTACTATCGAGGGCATCACTCGATTTGCAAAACAAAGTACGTATTTGCGTCCTTGGGGTTTCTCTGGGCTTAACAACCGCTCTTGTACCATTTGCTTTATCTTACGAGAGAGGTTTGTTTTTGTCTGTGCAGGAAAAAGCGCTTCGATATCCCCACTCATGATTGTTTGTTTTGTCGCTGCAAGAAGTAAGACATTTTGTATATCCTTACTGATGTGACCGTGAGCAAAAGCATCATTTATCGCTGGAACAAGAATAGTATTGAGCAGATAATTGTGTTGGCACAATTTATCTACTTTCTTGATTTCTTCGAGCAATCCCGACAAGACATAATTACACCATTGCTCCACCCCTTCGTACGTTTCAGTATCGGCTTGAGCTAAGTAATTATAATAATCTGACCGATCTGAACAAAAAATCGCAGTAGGATTGACAATACGACCTGCTATATCAACACGAAAACCTGCACGAACGAGAAGGGCATAGGTAAAAAGACGAACGGTGCGCCCATTGCCATTTCCAAAAGGATGTATCCAAACGAAACGATGATGTGCTTGAGCTATTTTGACCAAATCATATTGAGGCGGGTCTACTCTATTTATAAAAGTGAGAAGGTCTTCCATCAACTCTGGGACAATAGTGGCTTCTGGGGGACAATGCTGCGAACCTGCTATTCGTACATTGAAATTGCGGTATTGTCCTGAATGCGCATCGCCTTCTCCCCCCTTACCTACATGTAAGTCTTTTACAACCAATTGATGAAGTTCTCTAATAAACATTTCATCTATTGGTCTATCTGTACCACATTCGTCTATATACGCTAGTGCTTCTTCGATATTACGTATCTCATTGATACTTTCATTAGAGATATCAACATTGCCTTCTTCATGCTGTGACTCCAGATATTCTGCTAGAGTAGTATTATTTCCTTCTATTCGAGCCGAACCCACACTCTCTAACGTATGAAATAGACGCTTAAGCTGAAGGAAAACAAGTGGATGCGTTGTTGGAGCCAACTCGAGCTTTCTCAAATGATCTAGTTCTACAATTGCTGTCGTAAGACGACTTCCGAAATGAGGAGTAAAGAGTTCCATTATGAAGAGAATTTGAATTTCAACATTTTACATCCGCAAAGATAAACATTTTACATTAAACAGGCAAGAACACCTGATTATAAACCAGTTGCAAAAACACAACCCCTATCAACATTCAACATTTCATCCAATCAACATTCAACAACAATCAGTCATTAGGTTCTGAACGGATTTCATAAGAAAAAAGCAGTGAGATAGTGCTTCAAACGAAGACTATCTCACTGCTGAAATGTTTTATATCTTAGACGTCAAACTTTTATCGTACGTAAATTCCTAGGGAAAACCTAGGCAGAGCGTTGTTTCTTCTGACGTCCGACAAGATTAACGACAGAACTTAAGCGTGGTGTGCGTGCCGTCAGTGCGCTGCAATTGAAGAAGATAGGTACCTTTGTCCAAATCTGCAGTGGAAAAACGGAGTTGTTGCGCAACAAAGATGGGCTGTTGTTGCAACACCATACCTTGGAGATTCAAAAGCTCTGCTTGGTGATAAGCTTCGAGATTGCCTTTCACCAACACAGTGCTACTGTCGGGCTGAGAGATTTGAAGTTGGGTTTCGGAAAACACCGTGGGAGAAGAGATGCCAGTGACGAGTCCTCCAAGAGGAGTGAAACGTAGCGTGTATTTCATAGGCATCTTCTGCGTTGCAGCTTTATACTGCTCGAGGGTTTCAGCAGGTCCGCAACTTCCGCTACCGAGTCCTTGTTGGAAGGCATCGAAGTGAGCCGTGTTGTAGACAGGAGCTTTGAGTTCCCACCAGTGTTCCACGTCAACGAGTTCGTGATCGTCGTAGGGAAGGATGGAGAAGTCAACTTGTCCTTGTGTTTCTACACGGAAACCATTGCCTTCATTGTCGGTGAGATCAAGACGGCGGAGACTCATACGGTTGCCGCAAGTTTGCGTGCGCGCATAGTTGACAATATTGCTGTCTACCACAGTTTGGTAGCGTCCGAAGAAGGAGCCTTCTTGACGGTCTACATAGTTTTCTTGAGGACCTTTGGCAGTGTAGTCGAGGTTGTTGTATTTGCGGTCGAAGCCCATAGAAACTCCAAGACGGCGGAGCTTACCAGAGTTGTAAGAGAAGGAAGCATCGAGCAACACAGTGCCATCAGCATGGATGGTATAGGTGAGCGTGTTGGAAACGCGTCCTTCATTCTTGGCGGTAACTACCACCTTCTGACCATTTTGCAGCGTAGAAACCTGAGGTGCTGAGCCGAAACTATCGAAATCAGGCACTCGATGAGCACCATCAAGCGTGTTGTAAGGCTTACTGGTGTAGGGAGCTTCGTTTTCAATCCAGCGGAAGTTGTCGTATTTCGCGCCCTTGCCAGGATAGAGGATAGGTTGTCCTTTGTAGCTCCAAGCAGTGAGTTGTGCGTCTTTGGCATCGAAAGTCATCGACACGCGGTCGTTGCTCACCGTCACCTTGTTGTTTTTGCGTTCCACCTTGAGGGGGTTCACAGTGCCCTTTGCAGCAGGGAGTGCAGGGAGTGCAGTGCGTTGCGCAAGGACGAACTGTTCGGCAGCTTGCACATAACCCGCTTTAGCCCAGTCTTCATCGACAGTAGTGCGGAGTTCCACATTGAGGTGATAGTCGGCTTTGCTGTCGATAGCAGTTTTCAAAGTGAGTGGGAAATGCTTTTGCTCGCGAGGTTTGAGCGCAGGAAGTTCAGCTGTACCTGTTTCCACCACTTCTCCATCGCGCAAGACGCTATAATGGAAAGAAAGTCCAGCAAGACTGCGGAAAGCATATTCATTGGTCACAGTGACAATCTTAGTACTCTTGTTATAAGCAAACTTCACATATTGATATACCTTCTTGAGTTCGGTGAGTTTGGGTGTCCATTCGCGTTCAGAGGTGATGATACCATTGTTTACGAAGTTACCTTGGTGAGGACCAGGATAGTCATAACCCGTGGTGAGACGACGCACACCGTTCTTTAGGAGTTGGGGGTTGTAAATGCCTTGGTCTACCCAGTCCCATACGCATCCACCAATGCCTACAGTAGAGTTTTCGAGTTCGTTCCAGTATTCACGGAGATAACCCAAACTATTTCCCATAGCATGGTCATACTCGCACATGAAATAGGGCTGACCGGCAGTGTTAGTACCTTGTTTGTTGGCAGCTTGTCTCACTTGCCATATTTCAGGATACATCTTACTGTTGAGGTCGGTGATACCAGCTTTGTGACGACCAGCGTTGGTGGCGCCTTCGTAGTGGATGGGGCGTGGATCGAGCGCGCGCACGGCATTGTGTGTAGCGATGAAGTTGTCGCCTGCGCCACTTTCGTTACCCAACGACCAGAAGACGATGCTGGGGTGGTTGCGGTCGCGCAACA
>ERZ772909.152-NODE-152-length-48413-cov-10.135076_pt1 | contig 48413 bp, 82 predicted proteins | sample MGYA00511137_ERZ772909 | MGnify/ENA primary metagenome ERZ772909 (study PRJEB29015, sample SAMEA2738095) | human oral metagenome | biome: human oral; feature: human-associated habitat; material: saliva | place: China | collected 2270 ... | reverse complement strand
CAAATTTTTAGACAGTGTGTCTAATGTTCGTGTATAACGAATGTTTAGGTGAAAAAAAAATTAAATCGTTAGATTTAATTGCTTCATATATAAAAAAATAATTATGATTATGATTATATGTATTGAAATGTGCATTTAAATGTGTTATAATTAAATTATCTTAAAAAGAAGTAGGATTATTTAATGAATTTATTACAGTTATTTTTAGAACGTAGAGGATTAGATTGGTCATCTTATTTAGAGATGTCAGATTCTAAGCATGACGATTTATTAGACATTGATAAAATGGCTGATGTTTTAGATGATATTTATAAAAATAATGAAAAAATAGTTGTTTTGCCTGACTTTGATATGGATGGTGATTGTAGTGCAGTTGTTTTGCATGCAGGTTTGTCAGAATTAGGTTTTAATTCAGAACTGTTTGTTCCATCGGCTACTAAAGGGTATGGATTTGATGAATCAGATATTGATAATTTAATTAGTAGACACGAGGGCGTTAAGGCTATAATTACATGTGATGTGGGCATTTCTGCTTTTGCTGGTGTTAAGTATGCAAAATCTAAAGGAATTAAAGTTTTGGTAACAGACCACCACGTTCCACAATCTGGTAATCTTATGGCTGATGTTGCTGTTAATCCAAATAGAGTTGATGATTCATATCAGAATAAATCTATTTGTGGAGCACATGTCGCTTGGCAAGTTTTGGATTATTATGTGAGACATAAAAGAAATGATTGGTTATTGACTCAGAATATTGAACATCTACGTGTTTTTGCAGGTATTGGTACAATTTCTGATATGATGACTTTAGTGAAAGAGAATCGTAAATTAGTAAATGATAGTGTTACTATATCTCAACTAATGCTTGGTTATGATTCTGAGTCTGGAGTTGTATCTGTTGATGGGTCTGTTGTTCCACAATTTTTCCGTAATTTTGAACCACAATCAGAACCATACAAACGAGCATTTTACGGTTTAAGTCGATTGTATTATGCGTTTGCGAAAGAAGATGTATCTCGTCCTAAAATTGTTACCAAAAAAGATATTAATTCTATGTTTTATGGATTCTATGTTGCGCCAATGTTTAATTCATTAAAACGTTTGGGTGGTGATATGTGGGATGCGTTAGGCGTTTTCTTTGATGAACCTAGTTTGCAGCAAAAACATATTGATGTTTTATTTAAAACTAATGAAAAACGTAAAGAGTTGGTTGAGGAATATATGACGGTCCTACTAGATGAGACTGAAAAAGGGTTGCAACCTTTAGCACCATATATTTATACAACCAAGGCACCAGGTGGTATTGTAGGTTTGTTGGCAACACGTCTTATTAATGAATCTGGATTACCAACACTTGTTTTAAGTGGTGATGATATGAACGGTTATCACGGTAGTGGTAGAAGTCCACAATGGTACCCATTCAACTCATATACTCAAGCTTATAATTTAGAGATTCTGGCTAAAAAATATAAAATGACGGTTGATGAGGTTTTGAGTTTAATGCATGATTCTAATCTTGTTGAAACAGATGATATGTCTGATGAAGAACGAAGTGACATTAGACAACGTAGAGATGTAGCATTGAATCATTTGTTGATTAAATATATTAAATCAAAACGAGCTGAACAATATTTTGTAGCTGGTCACGAAGGAGCTTTTGGTTTTGGTGCTAAATCTTATAAACATTTACAAAAGTTCAAGAAACATTTAGAAAAACATACATCTGAAGTTTGGTCTAAATATGTAGAAGAATATGGGGAACCTAAATCTGAGGAAGATATTGTTATCTCATTATTAGGTGATGGCGATATGAACCTTGACTTGGATTCGATTTATCGATTTATGTATGAAATTCATTATTTAGAACCATTTGGTTCAGGATGGGGTGTACCTGTATTTAAATTGAGATTTAGATTTTCTGATGTTGATTGTAAGACTGTGGGTGCTACTGGAGAGCATGTGCGGTTGGTATTTACTGATTATGCTGATTTTGTAGCAATGGCTTGGTCATCTGCTGATAAAGTTGAATCGTTAGAGGATGATGATGTTCTAGAGCTCACAGGTTCACTTTCTTGGAATTATTTTAATGATAGATGGAGTGTTAATTTAATTTGTAATAAATTAGAGGTGGTGTCATAATGGATATTAAATCAGAAATTAAAAACCAAAGAGTTTTATTTGCTTCTATTTTTATTTCAAGTTGCATATTATTTAAATATATGTCAGCTAAATCTATTCTTGGATATAATTTATTGACATCACATCCCATGGTTTTCGGCATTAATACTAATGAATATGTTTTAATTTTTGTATTGAGCTTATGTCTAGCTTTAATGGGTACTAGTTTTTGTGTTTTAATAAAATGTTTGCTTATAGTATTGGGTCGATTGATTCGAAAAATATTCAAATAAAAGGGGTTTATAATAACCTCTTTTTTTGTGTTAACTTTTATTATAAATTATGATATAATAATTCTAATTTTAGAAAGATTAGGATTTATGTTTTATGTTCAGAATTTTTTAATATTATTTATAATATTGTTTATACTTTATAAAGTATGTAAACCAAAACGATATAAAACAATTCGTAAACATTCTGCTCTAAAAAGGGACTATAGAGTTTACTATTCACCGTCTAGACGGGTGTTTCATCAACAATTAATGTCAAGACATAGACATTTATCAGGAGTTAAAGACAATGTTGATTTGGTTATTGGTAAAAAGGAGCGAAATAGGGTTGTAGGTGCTTTTGTTTATATGAATTATGATTTGCTTCAAAGAAATAAAAAGTTAATAAAAGATGGTATTGTCACACGTGATTCTAAAAAAAGACAAATCAATGGTGCGCCATGTATTGATGATTTTCGTGATAGGGTGGTTGATAACGGTGGTGGTAAGTCATCGTTATACCATTTGACGCATTTAATTGCGTTTAGACATTCATTATCCGAAGGTGATTTTGATGGATTGTTGTTTACAGGAACGGCTCATTTAAATTCAGGAGCTCGATATAATTTAGATTATGTTCCACCATATAGCAAAACATCAGATTCAACACTTAGTCGTGTCAATAAGTTAAAAGAGATGTTTTTTGCTAATGATTTCAAATTATATTTGAAGTATCCGACAGTTGATGTTGACCGAAATTTTGGAAGTTATGGCAAAGCCCAATATTCTTTGAATGATTTTGAGATGTTATTTGATTTTTTTGTAAATTGGAAAAAGAATCATGTGTTTAAATACGGTGTGGAATGTTATTACAAAGAGGGTTCACCTCTTGTATATGATGTCAATGTTATAATTATTGATGTTACAGATAAAAAAATGTTAGTTGATGTTTTATTACGAAATAAATTGTAATTATTTTCAATTTATTATTGACAGGTATTTTTTAATGTGGTATACTTTATTTGAGATTGAGATATCTCGTAAAACATGCACTATGCTCCTTATAGTAAAATGTTTGTTGTTTATGGTATTTTATTTTCCTTTTTATATATCAGAAAGTAGGTTTTGCTCATGCCTACTTTTTTTGTATATATTTTTATAAACATGGTTATAAATATGTTGACACGTATGTTTTGATGTAGTATAATAGGTTTATAAAAAAAGAAGAAATGAGGGGTTTTGATGAAAATTTTATCTGTTGTTGGAATCAAAGGTGGAATTGGAAAATCAACGTTTGTTAAAAACATTATATCTAGGTTAAAGACTCGTCTTTTACTTAATAATAGTTCTAAGAAAATTTTGGTAATTGACTTAGACCATCAATGTAATTTAACACAATCATATGGTATTTATGAATCGGAAGGTACTGTTGTTAATATCTTTAAGAGAAATGATGACGTTTCAATTGTTCATGTTGATGATAAAGTCGATATTATTCCAGGAGCTATGGATTTGGATATCATTGAAAGTGAGCTTGAAACAAAATCGTTTAAAGATATGTTGATGTATATGTGGTTCGAGAAAAATTACGATAAAATTGATGGTGACCAGTATGAATATGTAATTATTGATTGTAGACCTGATTTTTCAATTGCTACTAGAAATGCTATTGCAATAAGTCATATGTTGTTATCACCGATTATACCATCACAATATAGTTTGGATGCAAGACATAATTTGGAAACTCGTTTGCGTTTATATTGTGAAGAAAACATTGATTATAAAACGGGTGAATCCAATATTGATGCTGATTTGTATTTTGTTGGTAATATGATTAAACATAATACAGCAACGTCTAAATCGTTATTATCTGAATTGGAAGGTGATGATAAGGTTTTAGGTTGGATTCCACACAAGGAGTTGTTTAATAGAGCAACTATGATTTCTGATGAAAATGGTGTTCAGCCTAGTGTGTATGACCTTATTGAAACAGGTGATTATGATATCAAACAAGAATTTGTTGACCATTTAAATGATGTTTTTGATAAAGTTATTGATGTTTTAGATAAAACTGCGTAGAAGGAGTTGAAATATGGGATTTAAACGTAATAATAATATTGGTTCTGTTTTGGAACAGAATCATAAAATGAATAGTGTTGCTAGTAGTGTTGTTAAGAAAAAGGTTCGTGAAAAAACAAAACCTTATAATTTTACAATGAAACCTAGTGTTCGTGAAAAGTTAGATAAATTAGTTGAATATGATTATGAATCTGAAGCTTTGTCAGCAGCATCGTATTTATCAGATATGATTGAACAACGGTACCAATTGTTAGAATTGGATAAAGTTGATGAATAGGTGGTGTTTTTATGTCACTAAAACATAAATTGGAGAAAGTTGGGTCTTTAAAAGAAGCCCAGCTTTTGTTTAATAATGAAATATCTCGATTAAAACGATTAGACGTGTATAAAGAGTCTGAGTCACGGTTGAATGGTCGAATCGATAAATTGAAGAACGATATTGATTCATATTTAATTGAACATGATATCGATGGCGAAGTTACTATTAATGCTGATGATTACTTTTTTACAAAACTTTTTGTTGGAATCTTTATTTGGAGCGTATTGTTTTTAGGTATGGTTTTTTATCTGAACAGTAATCGTAGTACCAAAATAGCTTCTGAAAATAATGTACAAACAACGGTTGTTACTACAACAGAAACAACAACAGAATCTAATTTAGTTTGGAATAAATATCGACAATCTTATACGTCTAAGGACATTTTAAAACAGGATGAAAATTGGAGTTCTGTTAATCATTAATTATAAAAAAATACCTGCATTTAGCAGGCTTTTTTATTTATTTTTGTCAGGAATCAAATTAATCTTTTTGATTAAATTGATGTTTTTTGGCAATGAATTGTTTTTAATTTTTTCTTCAAATTCATCAAATTGTTGGTTTTCAGATTCTAATCTTTGAGCTTGCAACTCAGGCGTTTCATTGGAGTTTTTTCTTCTATTTTTCAAATATTGTTGGTGTTTATATTTTGGTAATTTTAGGTAAATTAGGTTGAATGTTAAATCAGGAAAGTTGTTACTGAGTTCATACAATCCAATTGGGTCAATAACATATAAATGTGATTCATCAAGCTGTTCTTTTGTTGCAAAATAGAAGTTGCCATTGATAGTGGTTGTGGCAATTTTATTTGGATAATTATCTATTTCAGATGGCTCAATGAAGATGTGGGAATCTTCATCTGGTGAACGTTTTGGACGTGTTGAATATGATTTTATTGATTTCAAATTATAGTCATTGCATAATTTTTCTTCTAGCGTTGACTTACCTGTTCCTGAACGACCAATGATTAATGTGAGGTCGTTTTTAAGTAACAATGATAACACTTTTAAGTTGCGTTTGATGCGTTGAATGTGTGATTGAACGGTTGTTTTTGTGACTTTTAATTCATCACAGATATAAGCATGTGAGAAGCCATTTTGATAATATAGTCTATAAATATTTTGAGTTAAAATTGGAGAGTTTTTGATTAGATTTTCGATTTGAGTTTGCGTTAAATCTAATTCATTTGCTTTCAAATCATGAAGCATGAATGATGGGTACATATGTTGTGATTGTCTTTTTGACGTCATAAAAATCTCCTTTATTGTTTTAAATGATTTAGGTCTGAATCAGACTTTCTTTTAGCAAATTTTATCACACGTTCAATGTGTTCGTCAATTGGATTTTCATCAATAATGTAGTTGTGACCGATGAGTTCGTCGGGCATATATTGTTGATGGATGTAATGATTTTTATAATCATGAGGGTATACATAACCAGTGTGACCTAAAGCGGCAGCACCTTTGAAATGTGTGTCTCTGAGATGCAATGGAATTGATGTGTTGAACACATCTAGGTCTGCTAAAGCTAGGTCAATTGCTTTTTCAGCGATGTTTGTTTTTTTGCTCGATGCGAGTTCAATTACAGCTGAACTGAGAGCAATTCTTGCTTCAGGTAGACCTGTTTTTTCTGCAACTTGAATAGCAAGTTGAGCGTTGATTACAGCTGACGTATTAGCAATTCCGATGTCTTCATAAGCAATGATTGATAGTCTTCTACAAATAGATTGCAGGTCTCCAATGGCTATTAATCGAGCTAGATAATGCAAGCTTGCATTGATGTCTGAACCTCGAATTGATTTCTGAAAAGCTGATAATAAATTGTAGTGTTCATCTCCATTTTTATCGCCAGCGATAGCTTTTTTATTGAGCACTTGTTCGAGTGCAGCAGTGTCAATTTTGATACCTTTTTTATCAGGTTCAGACGACATTGTGACTAGTTCTAAAGCGTTTAAAGCAGAGCGAACATCACCATCGGTTGAGGATGCTAGAAAGGCAATTTGTTCGTCAGAAATGATAATCTTATTGTCAATTTCGTCTTGTAAAAAGTTGATTGCTTTGTGAATAACTTTGGTCATAGAATCGAAATCAACAGGCTTTAATTCTAAGATTGTTGTACGTGACCGTAAGGCAGGATTGACATTAATGTAAGGGTTTTCTGTTGTAGCTCCGATGAGTGTGATATGACCTTTTTCTAGGTATGGAAGCAGGTGGTCTTGCTTTGGTTTATCTAGTCTGTGAATCTCGTCTAACAAGAGAACCAAGGGTTCTTTTTCTGACTTATCGGTTATGGATTTTAGTTTCTTTTTATCATCCACAGATGCATTAAATTGTTCAAAATCCATTCCCAAATCATTAGCTAAAGCGTTAGCAATTGATGTCTTACCAACACCAGGTCTAGCGTATAAAATTAGTGAAATTGGGCGTTGAGCTTTGACAATTCTACCGATGATTTTATCTGGATTTGTGAGGTGTTCTTGTCCAACAATGTCAGCAATAAATTTTGGTCTCATGCGTTCAGCGAGGTTTGGTTTTAGTGTTGTCATATGTTCTCCTTATTGAAGATTATTTTTGGTGTTAGACGTGTAAAAATGGTCAAATATTTGTTTATTCATTAACGTCTAATATGAAATTTTCAATATCTTTTAGTTTGAAATTAGCATTATTTTGGTATTCAGATAATAGGAATTCTTGGATGAGATTTTTGTAATCTGAATGTTTATAATCTGGATATTCTTTTAGAAAATCGGTGATTGTTTTTTGATACGTTCTCTTTAATGAACCCTCTTTTATTTGTTTTAATCTTGATTTGTTTAGGTCAATTTTGTGGTTATCATTGAAGATAACATCTAGTTTTTCTGTTGTAAAAATGTATTTATCAGCATACCATTCAAACATAAATTTTTGAGAAATTTTTGGTATTTGCATGACTAATTTTTCTAACATTTTTTCATTCCAAATTTTGTAGTTTACCATGTGAATTGAGATGTTGATATGGTTGTCTGAATCCAAATATGCACCATGTAAATGACCATGAACATTTATGGTTTCTTTCGTTACAGGTAGTGGTTCATGACTTAATAAAATTCGTTTGTTATAGAAGATTGGAATATCTGAAACAACATTAAATGCTTGTAGTAATTTTTGTTTTTTTGTGTCATGGTTACCACGAATTAGAATGGTTTTACATTCTAAATTTTTCCAGAAATTGATGTTTTCATCTGTGAGATTACCGACATCACCGAGTACATATAATGTGTCAGTTGGTTGGGTGTTTTTTGTGATTAAATTTTTGATGTAAGCATCATGTTGGTCGATAGTTTTGAACTGAGTTCGTTCAAACTTTATGATGTTTTCATGACTTAAATGTGGGTCTGAAATGAATTTATCCATGGATATTATTCTCCTTTTTTATTATTATTTTTAATGATAAGATTAGCCACATTTAAACAATTTTTTGTGATGTACTAATCATAATTTTATATTACTATTATAACAAAAAATTAGTTCGATTTGTGTAACAAATTATTGGAAATAGTATATCTATTTCAGGTTCAAAATTGAACAATATATTGGTTCAATTTTATGACAAAAGATGTTGAGGAGTGTGAGAAGAAGCGTAGCTTTTTCTCATCACGACGAATGGTTTTGTCAGAGCACCCCGCAGGGGCAAGCGGAAGGAAATTTGAGAATGCGAATGCATTCGAAAATGAGTGTAGCGCAGTAAGAGCCCGAACAGCGTAGCTGTGAGTGGTGACGAACGAAGTGAGGAAGTTGTCTCGGCTATGCCGAGCGCTGAGAGGGAAAAATGCGTAGCATTTTTTCTCGATTGCGTCACAACCTCTTATGCTCTTTTTATTTGGAACAAATAAAGTTGATGACGAACCGACATTAGGAGCGTGAAGTCAGCATTCATACGGGTTTGGGTGTGGAACACGGGTTCAGATTTTGGCAACAAAAGTAGTGGAACCGAGTTCTTTTGGTTCATCATTGCGTCAAATTTTGGTTGAAAATTCAAGGTTCGCAATGGAACTCGAAAATGCTTGAATTTGCGTCACGGTTCCGACACCCATATTTTGTAAAATTGGAACAATTTTTGAATCAAACCCGTGTAATAAAAAATGAAAATATTTTGAAGAAATACTTTTCATTTTGTAGACACGAAGTTGAACTTTTTTTCGACGAAAAAGTTCGAATCGAAGTGTCTTTTATTTCATAAAATTTTTGCAGAGTTTGGAACAAGCTGCTGTGAAAATTGTCACGCAAATATTGTTCCAAATATTTGACCAAATTTGGGTCATATTTTGCGTGTGATATTGAATAAAAATATATTCATCAAAGATGAATGTTGAATCAGAATTGATTCATTAATTTGCACCGTATATCTGACCAGATATAGGTCCAATATTTGACCATCGGTGTAACACGATTAGTGTTCAATCTTAGTTATCAGATTTGTTTCACCATTTGTGGTCTGTTTGTGTCGCATTTTGTAAACCCCCGTTTATCAAATTGTGATTGTCATGGGAAACAAATCTGTAACAAAAAAATTCTAACCAACGATTAGAAGCGTAACAAAAAAATTCTAACCAACGGTTAGAAGCAATATGGATTTGCGAAGCGGTAGTGACCGAGCGAAGTGAGGGCACTTGATTTGTTTTTTATAAAAAAAAAAACTCAACCACCTATGGAGAAGTGATTGAGTTAAATTTTTCGAAAGGAAGCAGTTTCATGAACTACAAAGATTGAATCGAGTGAACATCGTTCACTAAATAATTTCGTCAAAACTTATTTTAGATTCAATCATCTTATCATAAATTTTTATGACTGTATTTTTATCAAAAGGGAAGTTATGAATTGTTTCCAAATTGATTGAAATTTGATGTTCAAAAGCTGTGATTGGAAAGTCTATACTGCCAACTTTTGGTTGGTGTCTATTTTGGAATTTTCTTTTAGTATTGATTGATAAAACTGTGTAGTTATTTTTAGTTTCTGAAATGATATTTTGGAACAAGAAATTTTTATATTTTGTTGTGACTTGATGAACAAGTTCGTTGTTAAAAAGTTCAGATGTTCCAACAGAAATAACGGAGCAGTTTTCACCGAATAATTTTTGAAAATCTTCTTTAACTTTTATGTTTGTAGTTGGTATAATTTGTGATGAATATTTTGACATAATGCTTAATCTAAACCTTTCAAAAATTCTTTTTCTAATATTGAATAAATGAATAAGTTTCCGTCAGGAAGCGGAGCTGATTTTTTCATTTCATTCAAAAGATTTTCATCCTTGTAATAATACTTTGCGATGAAGTTTGCGATAGCTTGGCTACGAGAAATTCCAGCTTGGCAATGAACAATAATTTGTTCAAAGTTTTCTGGATTTGCAAAGTGGTTATTCAAGAACTTGATGATAATTTTTGCGTCTGATTGTGAGAATAAAAATGGACTCTTAAATTCACAATTGAGACGAATCAAATCTATATCATCGAAGTAGCAAAATAGAACGTTTTTGTAGCGGGAGCGCGTGATATGATTTGTTCTATTTTTGAATGGGAGATGTGACTTGTCACCATCTTGAATTGAGATGAGAAGTGTGGGTTTATCTGGTTTAAATTTTGAAGCCTCACGCTTTGATAAAGCTTGGCATTTTAAGTTTGGATTGTATGGCATGGCAAGCTCCTTTACTGTTTTATTTTTTATAAATTTTTTCTAACAAAATCTATAACGTCTAATTTGGATTGAAATGTTTTGGGTTGATAATTTTTTGATGAGAAAACTAAGTAGTGATTTCTTTTGATGTAAGGATGATTTGAATCGATTTTTATAAAACTTAAGTTTGGATTGTTATCTTCAAAATCTTGTTTGTATGTTACAAAAATTGGTTCTTGGTTTTCTGATTTTATATAGGTGAATAATTCGTCAAATTTAGATAAATTCGGATTTGTTTTATCAATTTGGATTAAATTCTTTTCTGATAGATATTTAATAATAGACATTTATAATTCCCTCTTTTAATTTTCATGAAAGGTAATATAAAAAAATACTCACATCATAAGCCACTCGACGGTCCGATGGCTGCTCGCTACAACAGCTTTAGCTCAATTTCCAACATCGGTTCTCTGGACAATTCATGTGAGTAATTTGTAATTACAAAATATAAATCGTTTGCCTTTGGCAAACAAAAAGCGCTTATCGGGCGAAGCCCGATGCGCTTAATAATTTGAAAAAAAATCTCAACACGAGTTGAGATAATTATAATCTAGTTTTAATAAAATTGATAGCGTCTTTAATTTCAATAAAACGTTTTTCACCTTCGGTTGTTTCAACATCGATGAAATCAATTCCACGTACAATTCTTACAAATTTTAGGTAATCGTTGTTTTCGATGATATCTTTTTTATTTGCAACATAGAAAACGTTTGGGTTTTTAATTTTTAATTTATTTTCGACTTGAGAAAAATCTTTTGTTTCGTCAATTTGAATTAGGTCTCGATTTAATAATTGTGTAACTGTGTTCATGATTTTCGCACCTCTATTTTTAAAAATTTTATTTTTACAAAATATAATTCGTTTGCTTTTGGCAAACAGAAAAGAAGCGCTTATCGGGCGACGCCCGATGCGCTTAATATTTTAAAAAAAAATCTCAGCAAAAGCTGAGACCATTTTTTTAAAACAATTTGATAATTTTATAATTTTCTTTTTCGAATGTCATTAGTGTTTTGAAATTTGTTTCAATGTAGTTTAGTTCGTTAAAAGATTTGGCAGTGTCAATGTCTATTGTTGACACAATTTCTCCGTTTGATAATGAGACTGTGAGATTAGGTGATGAGTAGAAAGCATTGTTTTTAAGTTCATCAGGAAGCATTGCTAGTCCAATTAATTCTAAACCGTTAACTTCCATGTAAGTTGAAATCATTTTGAGTTCAATTGGGTTCATAATTTGTGTACCTCTAGTTTTAAAAATTTATTTTTACAAAATATAAATCGTTTGCGCTTATGCAAACAAAGAGAGCGCTTGTCGGGCTACGCCCGACGCGCTTAGTGTTTGAAAAAAATCTCAGCAAAAGCTGAGACCATTTTAGTTGTTTAGAATTTTCATGAAGATGGATTTTACATCCGATTGGATTGTAGCTAAACGAAGTTTATCTGAATCAGGATTGTTCATTAGTTCTTTTAATTTTAATTCAGCAGCAAGCATCAACCATTCAGCTGATTCTTTTTCTGATTTTGTAAATATTTTTTCTGAAGTTTGATTTTGAATTTGATTGAATGACATGGTGTTTGAACCTCTTTTCTTTCAAAATTTATTATTGAAATTTGTTACCAAATTTTAGAACTGAAATTTGCGCATTGAGAGTTTTGTTCATGAGCACGTCTAAAAGTTGTGCACGGTTTTTGACAACAAATTTGTGGAATGTTCCAAACTCTACAGCATCTTCTTCAAATACAAGATAGAACTCGTCATCTTGAAGGTCTTTCTGGTCGAATACGTGTAGAACTAATTGAGCAACTGGAGTCAATTCTTTGTTTGATTTTACATCTTTACCGTTGATGAGGTCAAGAACAATTTTGAATTCATCTTTTTCAAGTGTGATTTTGTTTTGGTTCAATACTGCTGAAAGTGCTGGATACATATTTTTTGACATAATAGTTTACCTCTTTTATTTTTTAATTTTAATTTACAAAATAAAAATCGTTTGCCTTTGGCAAACAAAAAAAAGCGCTTATCGGGCGAAGCCCGATGCGCTTTATGTGTTACCATAACCAATCGATTATATCCACTTGAGAATAATCATCGATTTTGAATTGTAGGTTGTTTTTCAACACGTATTTTGTGTCTTTTAACATCTCATCAAGAATTTCAGTGTTGAAGTCATTCATATTAAGTTGTTTTTCAATACGGTATGAAATTAGGTCATCTGAAATTGAATCATCAGGTCTTATGATAAGATTACCATTTCCAAATTGAATAGCTGTTGTTTGTTTTGTGAATTCGAAATTTGATTCAATGAAAAGTTGGTCATCTTTGAATTTAATTTCGATTTGAAGATTTTTATAAATGAATTTTAGTTCATCACCGAAAGTGCTGATATATCCGTGAGAAATGAAAGATGTTGAGTCTTTAATTGATTCAAAAAATGGTTTGAAAACTTCTAGTACGTTCTTGATTTTTTGAAAATCATCATTTACATCTTTAAAAATTCTGAACATAGGTTGATTATTTTCTTTTGAATATAGAATAGGTTCATTTTTATTTTGTTCGATGAGAACATCAATGTTTGTGTCACTTAGAATTTTACTTAATTCTAATGTTTTTTCTTGTTTAATTTGTTCATTTTTATATAAATTGACATACTTTTCAAATTGTTTAGTTGGTATTGACATGATTATTAACTCCTTTTGTGTTTTAGTGATGTTCGATTTTTTTATGTTAACAATAAATCGTTAGATTCAATTATTTTTGATAGTTCTTGAACTTCTTTGTCAAGTTCTTTGAACTCATCAAGTGAGATGTAGTAGAATCTGTCTGTTAGTTCTTGGATTAGTTCTTTTGTTGACATGATTTGGTTCCTCTTAGTTATAGAATTTGCATTTATCATCTGCTGAAAACAATTGTTTTTGTTCAATCAACAATTGAGTATTGTAGTCAATTTCGAAGATGTCAGTTTGGTTACGAACTGTCATTTGACCTTGAATAACTGAAGGAGCCATGTCCTGGTATGATAGTTCAAAAATTGTGTCTGATACTTTTTTCAAGTCAGCGACAACATTTGAAAAGTAGCGAGTTTTGACAGTTTGTCCAATTTTCATATCTGTGATTAGAATTGACATAATTAGTACCTCTTTAAATTGTGAATGGGAACATGTAAAGTAGATTGTTTTTACCAAAAGTTTTGTTAATTGTGGAGATGACTTCATCTTCAGTTTTAGCGTGAACAATCATTGGAAATACATTTGATTTAGTTTTGATGAGACATTCGTAAGCAAGCATTCTTGTGAACCTCTTACATGTCTAATTCTTGAACACTGATAATTTCGTCATCAGATGCGATAACTTCGATTGCAAGTTCTTCAGCGTTGAATTCGTCGATAGCTGAAACAACAATTGTTCCGTTAAATTTAGTTTCTACTGCGAATTGTTTCATGATATCTACCTCTTTGTTAAAAATTTATTTTTACAAAATATAATTCGTTTGCCTTTGGCAAACAAAGAGAGCGCTTGTCGGGCTTCGCCCGACGCGCTTATGTTATAAAAAATCTCAGCAAAGCTGAGATGATTTTGTGAAATATTTATTGGAATATTCTAAGTGCGCCTTCAAGGTCATCTGCAAAGTCATCAAAAGCTTGTTTTGAAGCTTTTGTGTCTTTTAGCAATTGGTATTGACCAAGAGCGATGTCGTATGAGAATGATGATTTTTCTTTTAATTGTTTTAATAAACGTAGAATTTTTGACATGATTTTATACCTCAATTAAGCTGCCATTAGAAAATCTTCAATATCTGAAATCAGTTCTAGTGGATGTGAAGTTGAAACGTTGATGCCAAAGAAATCTTCTAGGAGAAGAATTTCGTTCTCGTCAGTTTCAATTTGTGATTTTTTGATGAAATCTCTTAGTAGCATGATGAACTTTCCTTTCTTTGAAAAAATCTCATGATTACATGAGATTAGACAGCTTTTACAAATTGAACATCGATAACATCTGTGAAGATGTCAGAAGCCATGTCCCATGCTTGATATTTGTTTTCAGCGTAAATAGTTGCTTGACCTTCGATTGTAATTACTGCATATTGTTTCATGATAACTTACCTCTTTTAAAAATCTTATTTTTACAAAGTATAAATCGGTTGCTGAATAGCAACCAGAAAAGAGCGCTTGTGGGGCGAAGCCCCACGCGCTTGTATTAGAAAAAAATCTCAGCAATAGCTGAGATGATTTTAAGCTGTTTCTTTCAACCAGTTAATAACATATTGTTGAGCATCTTTGATGTCTTCTTCAGGTTGATTTTCATCAAGGATATAAACTTTACCATCTTTGACAATTTTTATATGTTCGATGGTTCTTGGATAGTAGTAGTCACCAAAGATGATTTCAGGCATGAAATCTATTGCTTCATCTGTAATCCAATTGTCTGCATATTCACTGATTTCCATGATGTTTGTGTTAGTATATGTTTCGAAATAAATCTTTAGATAATCATCTAAATGGCGAGCAATATCAAGTCGTTCTTGATTCACTTCTAGCTGTTCTTTTTGGTTGTAAACATCTTGAATGATTGTTAAAAATGCCATAATCTTTTCAAAATTTTCATTTGAGAATGTATATGTTTTTTCAACATAATCCATATCATGAAAATCACCTTTAATGATTGTCATGAATTGTTTTTCTAGGTTGATTTCTGTTAGTTTCATTTATTTGTACCTCAAGATGTTTATAAGCAAGACATGTCGATTACTGTGTCGATTATTATTTCTTTTGGCTTTTCTTCTTTGATAATGATACCTTCTTTTTCTTTTTCAAGTCTTGCTTTTAGCAAGGCTTTTCGTTTGTCGTCTGCTAATTTTCCCATTGTAGTTTACCTTTCTTTTTAGATATCATCGAAACCATATTTGATTTCACTAATACTATTTTTAATTTTGTCATGATGTTGAATCCAAAATGGAAGTCATCGCTTCGACAAAACATTTGAATTCATCATAGGATTGGATTCTTTTATTTTGAGCAATGTTATGTAAATTATTGATGTACTTTTCTTCAAGTTCAATTTGAGTTTGAAGAATATTGTTAATATGTTGGACAGAGAAGTCTGTCAATATGAATGGTTCAAAAAGTATCATTTCTGATAGATTACTTTTGATAATTGACATCCAAGTTTTTAGTTCTAATTGATTTGATTCGTTTTTGTCAGTCATATATTTGTTTAAAGTAAATAAAATTTGAAAGACGCTTGATTCTGGTTTAATATTTGACATTGTATTAGTTCCTTTTGTTTTGGTTTCACTTTATAGTAGTAACTTATTTCGTAGTAGCAATGTATGATTCTTTTTTTCAACTGTTTTTAATATTTAGTTTTTCTTTAGGAATGGCGCTACATTTTTATATAGTAATTTATTTATCAATAATGAAATACAGATAATCATCATCATTTGATGATTCGAATGATTCGATAATAGGCTCCCATTTATCAATTAACTCATTATCGTCAGATTTGTTGACTAATTCAACGATTTGTTTTTTGGTCAATTTGTAAATGAGGAAGTCTTCTTCTCTAGAGAAATCATTAACGATTTGTTCACCTTCAAGAACAACATCGTATAGTCTATGAATTTTTCCAGAAAAATTGGTATAATATTGTGATAACTTTTCGAATAATACCATTGGGTTATAAACTTTAATTTCTTCATATTCATTTATGTAAATGTTGAAATTTGTTTCAGTCATAATGTCTAATGATGTACTCATACTTAATTCCTTTCTTAAATCCTAAATGGTTCACTATATAGTAGTGAATTTGGACCAAATGTGTGTTCAACGATTTGTTTGATTTTTTCTTTTGATTCAGCATGAACAATCAAAACGATTGGTTCTGAATTTTCTTGTCTAATCATGCACTTATAACTTAACATTGTGTTAACTCCTAGTTTATATTTGTTTATCGATGTTGAAATCGATTAACATGGTTAATTTAAAAAAATCTCAGCAATAGCTGAGATTAGATTGATTCTTAAAAATTAATTTCAAGTTTATCTTTTAGTTCAAGAGCTTTTTGATATTCAATGAATTCATCAAGCAATTCGTCATAACGATAAATTTCACCATAATCATTGATGAAGAACATTTTGAAAGGAATTTCTTCGTAAGCGTATTGTTTTTGCCAAGTTTCGATTTTTTCTTTGATGGATTTAGAATCAACATCGAGGGTTGTCATGTACCTGTGTGAACGAGGGTGCATGAATACGAGTTTTTTGTAAATTTTGGCAAATTTTGATTTTTCATAAATATCTTTGATTTGAGATGCGACTTTTTCTGCAACATTTTTATCAAGGTAAGTATGAGATGCAATTGGAATATAAATAACTTCTCCATTTCTTTGAATTGCAGCTGATAGAACAATTGCGTGGTTATCGAGTTCAGTGATAGGTTCAGTTGGATTTATTGTGTATGCAAAGATTACTTGATTTGGGCGGTTTAAATAGGTGTGATTACATTCAAGATGTTCTTTTTGGAGAATAATTTCGTGGAGATTACCATTGTTTTCGATGTGATAGAGAATGTCACCTGGTTTAAGGTTATGTGTTGCGATTTTGTGTTGCATGATTTTCACCTTTAATTAGATTGATGGATTTGCGTCTAAGAGTTGTTTGAATTCAATGTTGAATTTTGAGCTTAAACCGTCTATTAATTGGAGTGATAGAATCATATATTTTGGTTTGTCTCCTTTAATAAATGCAAGCTCTAGAGTTGTTTTATTAAAAACATACACCTTATCACCTGTGTAGAGGTGTGTTTTTGAAATTGAATAACCTGAAACTTCTGACAGATTATTAAATTTGCGATAATCCACATGATGATAGAATTTATCTCCCATAATGAATTCTAGAATGTCTTCTAAAGACTGTTTGGATTCAATGACAATGACAGGAGCTGTAGTAAATTCAATTGTTTGCATGGTTTTAAACCCCTTTCTTTAGCAAAGTTCAAGAGTAACGCTATCAATTTTTGAGATTTATAGATATTTATTAATAGTAATCTTTTTTCGATTTTCTAAATGTTGTTTTAGCTCATTTAAATCTTTTCTTTTAGTTTCGATTTTTTCAAGTGTTTCTGTCATTACATTGAGAAACTGATTCATATCGACTTCATCAAGACCAGATGTGAGTAGGAAAGTGATGTAAGATACTTCATCATTAATGTTTTGTAATTCAATTGTTGGTTGAATTGTGTAATCTTCAGGATTTGGGAATTGATTGATGAAGTATTTGTTGATTTCGTCAATCTTTTCTTGCGTTACTTCATCGACTTTATCAATGATAAGACCACCTAAGTCTTCAAGATAAGTGAGGATGTAGTGTTCGTTGTCAACTGTTGTTTGGATTGAAATGATGTTTTGCATGATAGGAATACCTCTTTTAATTTTTAGAATGAAACTGTAGTAGTAGCACCGCTTGCGTAAGCGTCATTGATTTTTTCTTGAAGTGCTTCAACAATATCGCAGATTTCTTTTTCTGATGCGAAATCATCTTTGAATAGTTTTTCTAAGCGTAAAACTAATTTTTCAACGTCATAAACGTTTCTATAAATAGTAATTGTTGATGCAAAAAGACCAAATGAGTTTGCGATTTCCATATGGAATTCTTCAGCTGCTTGAGTAATTGTTTTTCTGTCATCAGAAGCAACTGTTTTTACTTCATAACGATATAGTGGGTCTGAAAATAAAGCGATTTTAGTTTCATTGTTGATTGTCGTAACAATAGCTTTAGTAGCTGTTTCGTATAGTGACATAATGTGATACCTCTTTTGTTATAGTTTATTAACAAAATAAAAATCGTTTGCGCAAGCGCAAACAAAAAAAGCGCTTATCGGGCGAAGCCCGATGCGCTTACAGTAATGATTCACAAATTTGTAAATTTGTGGTATAATAGTTGTATTAATTGAATAGTGAGGAAACTATTATGGATTTTATAGTTGATATGGATTATGGTGTTATTAACGACCAAACTCATTTAAACAATTTGCATAAACATATTACAAGAACTGCTAAAAAATATGATGATGTCAGAGATGATGTTTTTGTTTATGTTGCAAAATCAATGGATGAAAATTTAGTTTATAATAAAAATCTTGTGCATATTGTGATTCAAGCTGAATCTCATGATTTTGATGGTGTTGAAATGACACCTGCAATTTTTTATGTACGTGATAAAATAGAACGTTCTATTTCTTTATTTATAGCTGAATATCTAGTTGATATTCATGATAAAATTAAAGAAATGACTGTTGTTGCTGGTAGGCAGCCTGATGGTTCTAATATTGTTCCATGTGTGCATATTATTTATGAAGCAGAAAATATTGATGATGAGTTGTTTATTTCTGATTTAATGATAAGTGTGTCTACATTGGATAATATAATTTATGAAATATAAAAAAGAACTCAGCAAAGCTGAGTTTTTATTTATCCCATTTTTTAATACAAGATTGATAAAGCTAGTAATATGAAGTAAATGGTAGGTGTTAATCTATTTACGTCTGTTTTATAGGCTTCAATATTGTATGAATCTATCACACGATATTCGGTACCAATTTTTGTTTTATGGTAAATAAGAGCCATTGTAAATGATGACGCATACATAAAAGCTAAAATTGCAACACCGAGGCTGATGTATGACATGATATATGTCATGTTCTCATATAGATTAATAAATGTTTGTGGTTGATTAGAAACTTGTTCTTGAGTCTGAACTGTTAAGGATGGGTCAAGTTTATAGATAGTGTCATGAATAACATCCATCAGTTTGTTAATGTTTAAAGATGTATATAGGATGGTTGGAATGAGAAGAATTCTAAGGTATTGAACTGTAATCCATCCTAAAAGTGGGTGATTTGTTGATTTTGTTTCTTGCATTTTTAAGACCTTTCTTGTTGATTTAATCGTAATCAAAATCATCAATTAAATCAAGTTCTTCGGGTTCAATATTTTTATGTACACATTTTGGACAGGTAAATGTTTCGTCGTTATGTACAAGTTCCCACCACATAAATTTACATTTTGGACAATAACAGGTTGCTTCATATGACATAGTTGAGTTTCTCCTTATTCAAATTTTGGTGCTACAATTGTCAACTTATATCTTGATGATGGGTATTCAAAGTTAAGTTGAGCGTAGTTATCAACTTCAAGTTGAGGTTTAATCTTTTTGATTTCTTCTTGGAAATTTGATGCGTCTTCGTAATTTTCAAGAACGCCAATCATTTTTTCACAAAAGACTTCTAAAGATTTAATGTTTGTTTCAACATGGTGTTCTTTATAAGTGATATTGTCAGGGTCAAACATTCTGTTACCTTGATGTGTACCTTTGATAATAATTAATACATTTGACATGATTGATTTCTCCTTTGTTTAATAATTTTTGGTTTTATAATGATATGATATATAACCAAATGATACTGATGATAAGAATCAGCAGAATAATTGAAATTGCAACCAGTATTAGTATTGTAAGAAATCCAAAAATTTTTGAGGGATTTATATATACAAACTTGTCTATGAAATAGCCTATAAGAAGAACTACTGTACCTACAAGTGTTATTTCTATTAATAATGTTGGGTCAAAAGACATATCTGATTTCCTTTCTTAATGTTTTACCACCAAAACATCGGATGAACTTCAGCCCAAACTAAAAAGAATTTTTTAACTTCTTCTAGGCGGTAGTTTGAGTTGATAATAATTTGAATACGTTCGAGTAACCAATTAAGTGCAAATTCTTGAGTTCCTTTTAGTTTGAATTCAGGTGTGTCGATTTCAAATTGGTGGGATTTAAAGTCAATAACTTTACCCGCATCGTGTTTGTAAATTTGTAAAATACTATCTGTATGGCAGAAGAACCAAGATAAAAATTGAAAATCTTTTAATTCAGATAATTGAATGTAAAAATTGTTGATGTCAGATTTCGCTTGCATTTCAACATCTAAATGGTCTTCAGCGTTTATATAGTATTCAAAATTTAAAGCATATGTGATTTTGTCAGCTAATTCATTATGTTTTGAATCTTGAACATTCAACCATGCTAATAACAAGATTGAGGAATCGGCATCCCAAGCTACCTTGGGTGGCATTCCATAGTGTTTAAATTGACGTTTATGTCTTGGGTATTTAAGCTTTTCATCATTAGTAAACTGATTATAATTAATGTGATAAAAATCTAATAGTTTTATTTGTTCTTCAGATAAAATAGTTTGCATGAAGGTTTCCTTTCTGTTCAAATAGCTCTGAGACCTCTCAGAATGGCTCAGATTCGATTTTAAGACTGTTCTGGTCTAAATCTATGGTTAGATTTTAAAATCTCTTAGAGGGCGTTTTAGAACCCTCTGAGGACTGTGTTAATTTTCAGTTGCAAAACTGATGTGAGGCATGCGACATTGATATTCCCAATCTTCGAAATTAAAGATTTGGATATCTTTATATGTGACGATAATAGCGTGTTTGATATTTTTTGACACAATGTGGTCACAAATTTGGGTTGTGAACTCATCTTTTAATTTATTAAATTCTTTATCTGTTAATTTAATAACAGGATGACCACAATAGTCTTCATTGGTTGAGTCAAGTTCGATATCACCTTGATAATCATCTTTTACAAAAGCGACATCGATTGGTTTTTTATCAATAGATGGCACATTGATTAAGAAGACATCTAGATGTTTGTCAAAAGTTAAGCTTGCATTGTTTTCATAATGGTCTGGGTTAGACTTATTTACAATTGTTTTATAGTCTTTGACAGTTAGATTGAGCTTTACATGTTTCATTGCTTTTTCAATTAGCGTTGACATGAATTTGTCAAAATTTTCCAGACTATAATTAGCGTAAGTTTTATTATTTGCACTAAGTGTTAGCATGTGTTTATCCTTTAGTTTCTAGCATTATTTGCGTCAAGATATCCATTTTTTGTGAAAGCACCAGTTGTTTCGTAATTCAAATCACGACCAAATGCTTCATAATCAAAGTAACTTTCAAGTTGTTCTCTTGATAGTTCTGTGATGCTACCTAAAATGGAATGGATGTAGTAGTAACCGAGTTCTTCATTGCTATCGATGTCTTCGTATAGGTAGATATCATCCCATTTTTCATGGAGAATTTTATAGACATCCATGAAACCATCGAATTCAGCGTAAGCTTCAAGTTTATCCATATCGACTTCAAGATTGAAAAGTTCATTGATATCATTGATATCAGCGTCTGAGAAATCAAGGTCAAAATCGAAACCTTCGATTTTTGTAATTTTGATGAATTTTTCAACGTCGTCATAATAATCTGTAATAATGTCTTCGACAGAATCATATTCTTCAGGATTGTAAATATCCAAATTTTCGATTAGTAAATCGAAAATGTGTTTTTCTTCAGGAAAGATGTTGTATAAATCAAATTCTTCTTCAAATGATAATTCATTATTTGTCAGTTTGTTTTTAAGGGTAACTTTAAATTCCATTGTTAAACCTCATCATTGTAATATTTGTTGACGAGTAGAGCCAATTTTTCGCTACTAATTGGTTTTACTCTTTTGAAGATTGTGAGTAGCAGTTCTTTAATTTTATTTTTATATTGGTTCAATTCGGTTTTTTTGTCATTTGTGTAGTCAATTGGCAATGTGATTTCATTATCAATAAAATGAATTTTTTGTTCGTCACCATTTGTCAAAACAGTTTTTCTAGTTCTAGATGAGAATCGTAAACGTCTACCAAGGTTTTCTGTTCTTTCAATGAAAGATTCAATTTCTGATTGTGATGAATATGGAGTGATATTAATATTCTTTAATTCACCCATTAAACATTGCATCGGAACTTCAATATCTTCTAAATAATAATTATCAAATAAATCATTTGGTTTATCAATTAAATTGAATTTATCAAGTGAGTTGTAAGCGTAAAGCAAGTCATTAGTGAATTTTATTTTTGGATAAATTAATTCTGTAACTTCTGAAACGTCAATATCGATATCAAGAAGTGTTTTTAAATGTTTTGGTTCGACGTCACCATAGTTCTTAAACGCTTTTGAAATTTCGTTTAGAACATAGTTCTTATAAATATCAAGTTCTTGACTTGGTAATTTTGGATTTGAAGTCATAAGTTGGTTCCTTTCAAAATTATTGTTTTTTAATTAATTGTCTAATTGATTCAATTATTTCATCTTTTGTAGGACTATTAAGCACTTGAACACCGATATCATTAACAAGATATATAATTGATATATCACTAGGAAATTGATTTTCTTTATTTCTTGTTAAGATATGCGCTATTTTAGCATATATGGAAACATCTAAATAAGTAAAGTGTTCTTTTTCTAATACTTCATGAATTTGTAAATATTTATAGATGTAACAATTAATATAATCGTACATGTTGTTAACAATACGAACATTGTATTTAGCGTCAAGAATAATTTGCTTATCATACAAATCTCGGATGATATTTAGTAAATTTATGTCTTTTACATAATCATCTTCATCTTCGTAAGTCAAATTTACTTTAGTAAATTCTTGTCCGTCATCGTAATAACCTTCCATGATAGACATTTGTGCGTTGAGTGGATGTAGTACCATAACAAATAGTCCTTTCTATAATGAAAAATAATCCCATGTTCATGGGATTACTATTTATTTTGCTAAGCGTTCACGAATTTCAAGAAGTGAATCGTCAACTAACAGTTGACCATCTTCAAAGACTGGTCTTAATGCATTCCAGCTTGAATAGTGAGCTTCAGCTTCATATAATCCGTCTTTCCATAAAAGATTATTGTTTGATTGGTCACCTGTCAAGGTTGAGAAATCAAAATCATGATTTTCTGCCAGGACGTCTGTTTTACGAGCGACAACAATGCGTCCACGTTGTGAACGTTTTGTGCCGTCGTCAGTCTTAGGGTCTTTAAAGAGCATACGTTCTTCCCCGTTGACAGTGGCAGCAGTTGCCTTAACTGCGAATCCAAATGTATCACGAGTGTGATATTGGTAAGAGAACGAACCGATACCAAACACAATATTTGTTGAAGCAAATCCTTTTGCTTCTAGGCTTTCTGAAATAGCAGTTGCACGTTCTAGGTTGATAGAGTCACCGTAGATTGCACCAATGTGAGAATCAAGGATTTTATAACCTTGTTCATTTACTGTACCACCGAAGGTATCCCAGAGACATTCAATAAGACCCTTTTCTTCTGGGGTTTCCCCATTTACTTTTGTACCAGTTACAATATCAACAGGGTCGCCACTATCAGGACGAACAACGAGTTTTCCGTCACGAGCCATGATAATATCTTTCAGAGCTGGAAGATATTCAGTAACTACTTTCCAGAAGTCCCAAGTATCTGATACGACTGAGAACAGACCTGTTGGATAAACATCAACAAGGAGATGTTTAAATAATTCTAATTCATCGGCTTGACCGTATGAACACATAACACTGTGTTCAGTAGCTGAAATCGATGCACCTGTTGTGAAATCAAGTGGTGCGTGGTAGTATTTGTGAACTCCAAAGATGGCTGGGATAGTATCAGTCCCTTGGAAAGATGTCAAATGACCCATTCCTGATGCCATACCAGACTGTTCGCTAGACATTCCACGAAGTGAGAAGTCATGACCTTGGAATTCAACACCAGATGTTGAACCTGTTGTTTTAATAGCGTAGTCATTCAATACTTTACGGTATTGATACGCAAGTGTTGCGCTCGTAATTGGCTGCCAAATAGTTGTTGACAAAATTGTTTCTAAGAAATTAGTCAACCAGAAGAATTCAGGTTGTGTATTTTCAATTGTCATTACAGGGCATCTCATTGGCGCCAATGTCCCTTCAGGGAGTGCTGTAATCTTGATTGGTAAATAACCAAGGTTGTGAAGTTGGACAAGGTGTTCAGTATAAACTTCAGTTTTACCCAAAGTGTTTTTGACGAAGTTTTCGTATGTTGAAATAACGTCTTCAAGTGGTTGATTGAAAAATTCGTTATTGAAACGGTCAATGAGATATTCTTTGATGAAATACTGAAGACCGAAGAAGACAATTTCGTTTGACCACGTTGCATACTTGTTTGAGCGTGGTGTTAAAGTTGAATAGACTTTTGTAGTCCCTTCTGGATATTGTTCACGGTGCGACAATTTGTAAAAGTCTGTCGCTAAGTAAATAGGAGTTGTCATTGACATAGGATTTCTCGCTTTCTTATAATTATTATAATTAATTTTATTTTATGGTATTTTGAATAAAGTAAAAGTCTATTACTATGAGTATTAATAAAATTATTTGTGAAATATAAAAGATTTTAGATGATATTTTTTCTTTATCTTTTAGTTCAAAAAGCATGTAGTCTATAACAAATATGAACGCAATATGTTCATAAACAAAAAGTGAGGTTGTATCTAACATGTTAATTCCTCAATAATATTTAAGACAGGTCTCACATGAAATACTCCAATCGTGTTACCACGGATAGAGTTTCTGTGATACAGAACAATTGTTCCTTCACAACGTACATTCATTGGTACGTCTATCCCATAGTTACCCATTGGGAATTCATGATGTTTTTAATAATTTTTGGATTTTGAAGATATTTTAAATCATTTGTTTCAAAATCAATTTTTGGAAATGCTTTTCGCATAATGTTTAAAGCTCCGTTTAAATCAGCGTTTATTAAAACACCTTGTTTTGTTTTATAAAGACCACGTTTAGCACGTTTACCTGAAAATGTTGCATTAGCTGATTTTTCATTATAAACAGGAATTTTATCAAAATCCAAAGCTGATGCTTTAGAAGTATAACTTTCTTCCTGTTCTAAAACTTCGATTCCATAACAATTTAATTTTTCTTTTATTTTAGAAATTAAACTATTGAATGGAATTTGAATAAAGTTCTGTTTATCTTTCTTTTTGAGTTTAACTTTTTGTTTCCAATCTTTGTTTTTACCAATCATTAATTTAGACACATTGTTTTCTAAACAGAATTTTAAAATTATTGACGCAGTGCAATACATGAAGTGTTCAATACGTCTATCGCGCTTTTGATAAACTTTCATGAGTTGTCTTGAAGATACAACTTTACTATTTGGTTTTAATATTGTTTGTGCACTGTGGATTCTAGCAATTTCTTTGTTAGCGAATTGATTTATAGATTTTAAACTCTTGTCTTTAACCAATAGGGACTGACCTTTATTAGTTGTAATAGCTACAAGATTATTCACTCCTAAATCAATTGCCGCAACAACGTTTGTTTTTCTGAATTGTAGTTTGGATTCTTGTTCAAAAACAATATTTAATTCAAATTCGTTATACTTTCGAATAACTTCAGTTCGAATATGTCTGCCTTTATACTTGTAAGTAAATGGTAATTTTAATTTTGTTTTAGGGAATTTTATTTGATTATTTTTGATAATACAATCTTGATTTGTAAAGTAAAATCCTGACATCGATTTTTTCTTTTTGTATTTAGGTAGTTCAGGTTTTGCTTTATATTTGTTTTTGTGTTTATAATAATCAAACAATGCTTTTTTAAAATCTTTAAAAGTTTGTGTTACTTTTTTAACAATTTGTTGGGATGTTTGAGACGATAATTCTTTACAATTATAATCATCTTGATTAATTGATTTAAAATAATAATGTAAAAAGTAAGCATCAAGACCATATTTTACAAAGTCAATTGGTTTTTTGTTTCTTTGTAAAAGTTGTTGATTATAAATGTACATATGGTGTATTAAATCATCAATTTTTTCAGAATCATATATGTATAACTTAACATCTCTAATTCCTTTTTCAATGTAATATAGGTTTTGAGTATAAAAGAACCATTGCCTATAATGATAAATTACTGCATTTGTCAGGTTATTACTTGCAAATGCCATCTTTTCAAGATATGATTTAAATTCATCATTTTTAATATTTAATTTGACAACTGTATGCGAAACTTTTTTCTTTTTGTTTTCAACCATTGACAATTACTCCTTTCTATGTTATAATTATTTTGTAATTTAACTTACAAATATATCATAACATAAATTAGAACAACTGTAAAGGATTTTACTTAGAATGGCAATGAAAAAATTAAAAGATTATTATGTAAACAGACATAGTTGCTTTTTACTTCAATATCATTTAGTATTGGTTACAAAATATCGTAAAGAAGTGTTTATAGATGAAATAGAAAATTGTTTAACTGAATTTGTAACGTCTATGATGTCTAAAAACGATTGTAACTTAATGAAAATCAATTATGATAAAAATCATGTACACATTTTATTTGAAGCTCCAATTACTTTGAATTTACCAAATTTTATTAATGGTATGAAATCAACAAGTTCACGAATGATTAGAAAACGTTTTGAAGAACATTTGAAACAATTTTATTGGAAAAATGTGTTCTGGTCACGTTCTTATTTTATCTGTACTGTGTCTGAACACACAACTGAAATTGTTAAAAATTATATTAAAAATCAAGGAAATTAAAAAGATAATGAATATACCAATTGTGATAAAGTATATCATTGGTGTAACCTCTTGATGATATCCAATACAGATTTCACATAGAATTGATGGTTTTCATCGAATTCTTGACTAGACATGGAAATGGCATCTGATGTTGTTGCGATAGAATCTGTTGAGAATACTTTGTTAAAAGTATTTGGAATGTTTGCTTCCATCATAGCTTCTTCAGCATGAGTGACAATGAGCCAATTGTTTTTAGATTTGATTTTCAAATCGGTTTCGATTGCTTTAATTGCGCCAACAAATGTTCCACCGTATGAGCACAAATCATCGATGATAATAATAGGTGCGTCTTTTTCAGGTGATGTGGTTTGTTTTTCAATATGAGCTTTGATTTGTTGGATTTTACCAGTTGCAAAATCACGGACTTTTTCACAGATGATAACATTTGGGTAATCATCTGCATTGTAGCGTGTGGCAGCTCCTTTGTCTGGAAATACAAACCAAGCTTTATTGATATCTAATTTTGTATAATCAATGACATCTTTTGCGAATTCGTATTTGTTATCGTTATCGATGTTTGAGATATGTTTAAATTCATGTACCCAGTTATAGTGATTTCTGTATTTATTAGTATATCGTTTTGGAAATTGTTGAAGCGTGATTTCAGAATGCGGGTCTAAAATAAACATGTAATCAAGTGATTTTAGACCATCTCGTAGGATAGCTGTTAGAATTTCAAGTGAAAATGCAGTTCCTTTTTCTTGGACTCTATCCATACGGGAATATGGCATGTATCCAATATATAAGTCATAGAATCTATCATATGAATTGATTGCATCATCAAATAATAGTAATTCAAAGATAGATGCGTCATTTTCATATTTCCAATACACTTTGTTTACTGATGAATCAATTTGTGTTGTGACACTTGTATAATCAATGTCAGTCAGCATATTTTCAGGTAAATCAAGTCTTCGTTCTTTATTTGGGAATTCGATGAATTCAACTTTTTTTCCGTTTAAATAAATCATGTTTAGTTCTCCATTATTGATAAAGAGGTTTGATATCTTCAGTTAAAACTTTATAACATCTAGGTGGGCGACCTTTTTTGTTTGACGCCATAAATGAATCGGTTTCTTTCAAAAAGTTTTGAACGAAAGCCATTTGGCGTAAGTTAGATGGTAACGTTTTAACATAATATGGTTGGAAATGAGCTAACAAATCTCTTGTTTCTTCTAATGTGGTGTTATTACCTGTTAGAAGTAGTGGTAAAGGATGTTTGTCCCAATTCTGAGCCAAAATACTGAACGCTTTATTGACCATCTCGGTATGGTCGAAATCTAGTTCTAAATCAGGCTCGAAATTGGACCAGTTGGTATCTACATTAGTGGCTTCTGTTAGAAATACCAAAATTGGTACTGAAATGACGTGTCCACGAGGGTCACGAGATGGATTTGTTTGCGCTGGCAATTCTTGAAGTCGATAGTTTAATTTTGAAAACTCTGTTTTTGTTTCAAGAGTTCTTTGTACAGCGTCTGAAATAGATTCATTAGGTTTCAAAAGAACTCCTGGGAGTGCTTTTTTGTTAGAGTCTTCACGAGTAGGTGTGAAGATTTTAACGCTGTTGTTTGACCTATCGAGTGTTAGAATTAATAGGTCAACAGCTAAATTTTGCGTGGGATTTAATTGCATAATTTAACCTTTCTTTTTAGTTTTTGGTAATCCATATAATTTAATTCCTTTGTCATTAGATGATGTTATTAGTTTATTGAATTTTGATTCTTGGTCATTCCAAACAAATAAAGCACCAAATGAGTTAAGAATATAGAAGATATATTTGCCGACATTGGCAAAGTTTCCTTGAATTCCTGCTTTAGCAAGTTGTACGATATTATAAACTAACCAGAATCCCCATTGGGTTGTTAGTTTTAAGGCATTAAATACGTTAGCGACTAGTGATAATGCAAAAGCAATAGTTGTAACGTAAGCTAAAGCATTCATATTGCCACCGTATCCGATGTAATTAGTAAAGTAAGCAAACGCAAATGCAACGATAGTAGCGATAGTAGCGACCAATTTAGTTTGAGCTTTGCTCAAGCTATTTGGTTTACCTTCTTGTGAAGCTTGCCATTTTTTGATTGCAAATGTATAGATAATAAATGTCACAGGATATGTGATAATGGCTGCTTTATTACCAAGGATGTAATCAATGGTTCCTGAGAGGACCGTATTTACAATTCCAAGATAGTTACCGTATTTATTAACTTTGCCCGTGAATCTAGTGGATAACATGGATATTCCGACATTGGTCACAGAGATTAGTCCGAATGGAACAAGAGCTGTCCAAGGTCCCCAATCTACAAATTTATCTAATCGTGAGTTGAGGTAGCCTGATGCGATAGCGATTCCGACTACAAGGGCAACACCTAGTAGGTCAAACCATTTTGATGTAGCAAAGATTTTTAGTGATTTTTTCATAAGAATTACTCCTTTTGATTTATGATTTTTATTTATGATTAAATTTTATCAAAAATGAAAGTGGTTGTCAATAGTTTTGTTAAAAATTTTTTATATAAAAAAATAACCAATAATGTTTAAGATTTACGTGAATATTTTTTTGTTCCAAATTTTTATTCGATTGCTTTTTAGCAATTGATAAAAAAATACCTAACACATAGTGTCAGGTATCGTTATACAGGAGAACATTGCCCGCCCTACAATGTCATGTTAAATCATTACAATTTAACGTTTATATGGAATACGTCCATATGCGCTCTCTATACGGCTTTTATTTAAATGTCTTGATGCTGACATTAATCAATTGTTGAATAGTGTGTTCGCCACAATAATAGAATCGATTTTCTAAAGAAAATCATTTAATCAACTTTCATGTTTAATTGAATACTTCTTTATATGCAAATTTCAAAGCAGATAAGTAGTTTTCAAATGCGTCGTTGTTGTATACAATATTGTCACTGGCATCCCAATCCCAACTTTTTTCTACTTGAGTGAAGTACCAACCGTTATATAAAACAATCGTAACGGCATAACTTGTTTCGTCAGTTCTATTATAGATATGACTACTAATAGAGCTGTTTTTTTCAGCATAGCTAATGAATCGGTCATAATCTTCTTCAGAATCCCAATCATAGCTGTAATATTTGTAATCAGAATATGGGAATCCAACTGTTGCTTCTAATTTCAGAGCAGTTTCTAATGCTGAAATATCGCCACCCATTAAATGTTTGTGGAGCGAACTTGTTTTATTGTCTGACATTGTTAATTCCTTTCTCGTAACTCATTTCTGATACGAGTTAATCTAGATGTAAATTCTTGTCTAGTTAAAACCGTTTCAGAAGTCTTTTTCTTTCCGATGCTATGAGTCAATGTTGCATTTTGTGTTGCTAATAATGCTTTTTGGAAACTTGAATTTTGAGCCAGGGCGTCAAAAGCTTCATCCAAGAGTTCTTGATATCTTTCAGAATCTCTTGGGATTTCTTCACCTTTCCAATATAAAGTTTGGGTTTTCCACCATTTTTTCTTTTTACCTTTAAATTTAGCTTTCTTTCCAACAAGTGTACAGACATGCTTTTGCATTTCAGGGTCTTGAAATTTTAAAGATTGTAGAAAACCTTCCATGGAATTACATTCAATTCCATCTACTGTGAAAACATGTGGTGAAAAATTTGATAAATTTGCTGATGGATAGCCTGTTCCTGAACCGATGTCCATATTTATTATCCTTTCTTTTGCAACTCATTTCGAAGTTCAATCAATTTAGGATTAATTTCTTGATTTGCTTCAATAATTGTTCTGATAGCATCATGAATAACACTAGCTTTTTCATTGTAATCAGTAGATTTTGAATTAAGAGCTGATTTAAGGATGGTGTCCCATTCCTTTAGATTTTCTTCTGTTAATTCAGGTTCGTGAATTCGTTCTGAATAGTAGTTGTTATCAATTAAGAGTGAAACATCGACCCATGGTTCTTCGTCTTCATACCAAAGGTCATCTGGTGTTTGGAAACTTAGGAACCAAATGACGTTGTTTGATGTTGTTTCAGCAAGAGTGTCTACTAACCAGTTGTAAAAGTCGAAATATGATTTAATTTCGGGCATGGCGTTATTCTCCTTTATTTTTGTCTTTTTCATTAATAATAATGTTTAATAGTGATAAAGATAATACCAATAGTAGTAATATTGCAATAATAATCATAGTTTTTATTCTCCATAAAAGTGATTATAAATAAAATTAGCAGCAGTATTAGAATCCTTACATAGTTCAATACTTTGGTCGAAATCTACAAAAATTCGACCATCTTTGTAAGTCATAGCCATAATGTATGGGATGTTAGACAGTTTTGATTGCATATCAGATTGTCTGGCAAAATAATATGGTCTAGGAATTGAATCAAATAATGTGGCAATTTTATCAATGTCTGACCGTTCTGTTAGAGCAATCGTTTGTCTATCTGTTAATTGTTTAAGTGTTAGTGTAGACATTTTTGTTTCCTTTCTTAATTTCTAAAAAAATAGTCTGGCGTTAACCAGACTTAGAGGATTTTATGAAAAAAAGTTTTCACAAAAACTATACCGAGATACAAGTGTATCTTGGAATGTTAAATGTTTCAAATTTGAGACATTGTTTTTCATTGACGACACATGTTTCTCATGATATAATTGTTTTGTAAATATGAGAAAGGTCGTATCAAATATGAAACTCCAAAAACTAGAATTTTATCAACCATCAGATTTAGTTAAGCTTTTAAATGAATCTGGTGCCACTTTAAAAGAAGTTGCTAACGCAACTGGTATTCCTTATGCAACGTTATCTAATTATAGATATGGAAAAACAGATTCTGATTCAATGCCACATCGAGTTGTTGTTGAGCTTTCTAATTTTTTTCGCTCACAACAACGAATGGTCGTTGATGTAAGACTTCAACAAGCAATTGGTTTACCTGAATTTTATGATAATCTTAATGAAATAAAAGATATGTTCAAATATTCTAATGAAGTCCTTGAGATGTATGTTTTACATGAGATGCTTTATCGTTATTATAATTTAGATTCTATTGATAAATTTGATGATATATTACTTTTTGTTAGTAGAAATTTAAGTTCATTTTTGATGAAATATGATGTTGTTTATTTAGGTATGATTGATGATTTAAAATCAAAAGGTTGTCATTTTATTTTTGAATACAATGAACCTTTACTTCCATGTGTAACATATGATGTTTCACATGATGCTAAGATTTTGATTCCAGATGATTTTAATCTTATAGGTAATAATAAATTAAAACCTTTATCAGCAACACTTCATAATAAGAATTTAATCTTTGATTATTTTGTTGAAAATGTATTGTTTTTAAAGGTTAATAAACTGAAATATTTGTATTTTAAGTATCATCCTCAATTGTTAAATATTTCAGAATCATTTTTATCAACTGATTTTTCAATTCTAAATAGCGTTTCTCATGATTTAGAATTATCTATGGGTAATTTTAGTATTGTTCAGTCGGATATTAGTTTGATTGAACATGTTTATGGTAAATCATATAATGATTGGTTGTGGCATAAACCTATTTTTCTTGAAAAATCAACAAATGATAATGTTATGAATCAATTAAAACAAATGTCAAATAAGTCAAATGCTTTACGACAATCTTTGGCAGCTATGCAAAAAAATCTATTGAGTTATGGTGTTTATGTTGAATTATTGATTGGTAATTATGAAACATTATTTGATAATCAATTAATGTATCTTTATCTTCAGCCAGGTAATTTATGTAATCCTGAAAAAGCTCTTGATGTGAACTGTAATGTTCGATTAAGTCTTGTGACAAATAATGTTTCAGTGAAATATAAAAATGATGTATCACCATCAGTTTATATTCGACCTGTTGATTTTGATTGGGAGCTTTTTTGCAAAGAACAGAAAATTAAAAAGAATCAACCTATTGAGATTGAATTGAAAAAAGTAGCTGATTTAGATGTTATTGTGAGAATCTGTTATTTTGACAAATATTATAAACGACATAAATATGATTTTTAAAATAAAGACTAGGTTTGGTACCTAGTCTTATTTAAATTTCGGCAAAAATAGTTTTTCAAAATCAGGATAATCTTTAAATTTAGTAGTATTATCCAAATTGGCAACAATTTGTAACGCTTGTTCTACGTCATATATTTGTTCTTTAGTATATTGGTTTACTTTATTGAAAAACTCTTGTCTTTTTCCACCATGAACACCATCTTTATTAGATGGTTTTCTTATATCAGCTAAATCTTTTAGTGTGAGATTCGAAAACGCTTCAGTTAAGTCAGCTACATACTGATTTAATTGGTCATTTAACTCTAAGTTTGAATTAATAGAATAATATTCTGTGACATGACCTTTTTCTGTTTTGTGTCTTTTTAGATATGGTTGTTTATCTGAAAATTGTTTGAAGAAATCTTCCATACAAACGTAGAGATAGTTTGTAATAACAGAATCTTTATGGACTGGACATTTGAGGTAGTAGCGTAGAATAGAGTTTGGGTCTATTGTTTTAATTGGTGGATTTGTACGTGTGTATAAGCTATATCGTGATTCCCAACTTTTACTGCGACCAATTTTAATGTCGTTAGACGTTGGATGGAAGTTGACATAGCAGATATATACATCGTCTACTGGTGGTTCGATACGTTTATCGGTTCGTATACTGTTTTTATTAATAGACCAGAAGGAATCAATATCGAACTTTTGATTTAATTGATTTTCTTTAATCAGTTCACGATGATTATTCACCCATTCTGAGTATAATTGGTTCCATTTTGCTTTGGTGAAGTTGTGAAGTTTTGGTTTTTCATTAACTTCAGCATGGATTGATAAGGTGTTTTCTTTGTGGTCAATGTATTTTAGGAAAGGTTCAACTTTTACAATAATACGTTCACCAAATTCAACTGATATTGTTGTGTTAGTTTTAACTTTTGACGCAACGTTTTCAATTAATATTTTTCGAAGTGAATCAACTAAATCTTCTCGTTTAGCGACGTTAGACACATCGATTGAGATACCGTATTTTTCTGTATGTTGATTCGTATATAGAGATTCAAGAGGTGTTAAATATGATTTTTCATCTTCTGAGTCTAGAGTTGTGATATGACCACTTAACCATTTAGCTTTGTATTTAATTTGTTTGATTGGAATATTGTATAAGTTGGAATTCAAATATTCAGTCAGCAATTTTTGAAGCGGAATATTTTCACTTGATGTGGGAAAAATGTTCAACGTTGTATCTTTAACAGGGGATACTTCTTCGATATACTCTATAATTCTATTTTTTGGAATAATTCCAATGGAATGTTTTGATTTTTTAACAATGGAACCTAGTTTTGCATCAGGATATTTATTAAGAATATCAGGGTCTAATTTGACTCGAACTGATGGTTTTTTACTTTGTATTTTTAAATAATCAAAATCGTCTTTGAAATCTTTTGTAATATCATAGTCTGACAAATCTTCTAGAAGATTTTTTATATAATTCAGCAATATATTATACATCTCAGGATATAATACGACACGGCTTCTTTCATCTCTATATTCTGATATGAAATAATTTGTATATTCCATATCAGATTGAGCTAGAAAATTATTGTCTTGATAAACGATTTCAGGTTCAAAATACTCGTATATGGACGTTTTGATTTTTGGTGGGATGGCTTCTTTTATAATGCCTTCACCGAAAGGATGTTTAAAACTAGTAGTGTAACGTAAACCAGCTTGAGCTTTTGTTTTTTCAGTTTGGTTTGGTTTTAATTGGTCGGAATATTCAACGATTTCATTTCTGTTGTAATATCTTTCAAGAACACCTTTAGTGACAATCTTTTTGTTATCATTAATTGTTTCATCTGTAAAGCTAACCAGCTCTGTGTCATCAAACTTTTCAATTATTTCTAGGATTTGTTCATCTTCTTTTTGCGGTTTCATTCTTAAAATGGAATCAATTCTTTCTCTTTGAGTTGTAAATTTGTCTTGCAACTCTATTAAGAATATCGAAAAAGAATCATAAATTTGAGGTTGTTTGTAAGAAATATAATTATGTATATCGTCTTGTGAAATATCATCTGGATTTTTGTTAGCAAAATCGCAAAATATGATATTGATTTGTTCACTTGGGTGAATGTTTTCAATAATTTCATGGAAATCGTATTCTGCAAAATTTTTGATATTAAAGTATTTAGCTTTTTCAGGGAATTGTGTGTAATAAATTCTTTGGTTGTTAATTTCTCGTGGAGAATAAAACAAATCATCATTTTCTGTATCTTTCATTTGAACTAAGATATGGGTAGCTGTACTAGGTTCCCCATAAACTAAAATTGGGTCGGATATCCTCATGTTTTTTTCTCACTTTCGTTTTTTCTAATATTTTAGCATATTTTAGTTTAATTGTGGTTTTTAAAGGTGTATTAGAAAAAAAAAAGACTACTTTTTTGAGTTAGTCTTTTTTATATTAAAATAGGTTTATGATTTGGATTTTGCTGTGAGAAAGCATCATAACACTTTTGTTTATTATATTCCAATACATCATTAACAAAAACCATTTGGTTGCAAACTCCACAATATGCTCGTTTACCTTGGTAATGAACGGGAATGCCTTTGATGTGGGTTAATTGGTCTTCATTAACTATAATGTAATTTGCTTCTTCTAAGCAATTTTCACATAATACTTTTTTTGACATATAAGTTTCTCCTTTTTAGTAATAAAAATCTAGGACAAGATGTCCTAGATTTCATATTCATTATTGTAATCAGCAGAACTATTCAACTGAGCTTCAGCTGTTTTAAGTTTACTTAACAGTTCTTTATCACTTGTTTCTGACTTAGGTGTAGCTTTTATACCAGCTAATTGTTCATCGAGCTCTCGCTCAATACGACGTTCACGTTCTTCTAAAGTTTCGTGTTGTCTTTGATTAGTAGGCTTAATATGTTGATTATAATTTATTTCCATAAAAGATTTTTCAAATCTAGCAATATCTTTATCAGATAAGTGACCACATTTGTAATCCTTTAATGTTTTTGAAATATCATTATCAACATATACAAGTTGATTTTCATGTGTCAATATAGATGATTCATGTTTAATTCCAGCTTCAGCTGGATTATTGAGCATAGACCTAAATTTTTTATCTCTATTTGTTCTTATTTCAGCTAGAATTATATTACCTGATTCTTTATCAGTACCAACGACAATACAAGGTCGTATTTTATACTCACCAGATAATTCAGCTTCTAATAATCTATCGAAATTTAATGTTTTGTGACCTTTAATTCGGTCATCTTCTATTGAATAGGGTATCTTTGTTTGAACTACATCATATCGTTTAAGATTCATTGTTTTTAAATCTCTCTTTAATTTCTTTGAATCTCTTAGGATTAATCTGTTCTAACATTTTTAATACATGTTGACTATGTTTTTCAGACTCTTCCTTTTCTTCTGGAGTCATGATACTTTCTTCATACTCCATTTCTTCCAACCATTCTTCGTATGTTTCCTCATATGGTTCTGGTACGAAATTTGGGTCTGGATTACATCTCATAGGAAGGTCAAAAACTCCAATGCTTTTTATTAATTCTTGATGTAGTTCTTCTGAAGATTTTTGTTTTTTGAGTGATTTTGGTTGAAGTAATTTTGGCATAATGTTGAACCCTTTCTGTTTATCACTATAACATAATATAGCTTTTTTGTCTAGTTAATTTATAATTTACTACTAAAAAAATCGGTTGCGTTTACGCAACCTTTAATTTTATTTAAGACTTTCTAATTCACTTTTGTCTAATTGGAAATATTCTTTAGAATCATCATGCTTTTTGATAACATAATAATCATCAGATTCAGATTCAATTTCAAATTCACTGTTATCAATGATAAAATTATGGCTTGTGAATACAAGTTTGTTTCCATCTTTTTGATAAGTTACTGCACCTTGAGGATGAGCTGCAATGTGCGCTGCATATGAATAGTATACAATAGGAAAGCCAAGAAGTAGTGCTATTCCAATTAATGCTATTCGTAATACCACTTTTGAATATTTCAGGTCTTTTTCAAGTTTGTCTTCAAATGGGTTTAATTTAGAGATTTGTTTTTCTATAATTACTGTAATGATGTATAAGATGATACCAATTGCTATAACTGGTGCGAAAACCCATAATTTGGATGTTGATTCGTTAATAATTTCGTACATTTTTGTGACTCCGTTTTATAATTTGGTAATTCTTAATTGTGTTGTTGTCAAGTGATTCTCATGTTTGTAATAATATCCTTGACCATATAGTTTCAAAATAATATCGTAATTATTTGTATCTACAAAGACGTCTAATCCATTTTTAATATCATATTTTTGAATGAAATCATTTAATTCGTAAATATTGATAACTTGTGATGTCTCAGGTTTAGTTTCTTTTTGATAAGTGTCTAAATATGTGGTTGTAACTTTACACAAATTTGGATTAGATGATAGATGTTGATTAAACATCATTTCAATTTCTTTGTTATGAATTTCAGTTTCTTTTTCATCACAATTTAGAATAGGTTTTGTATTTAGAAGAATCATGATTGTACCTCGTATTTATTATTCAGAATTTGTAACCGTTTGGTTGTGACCAAATTCGGTTTTGGTAATAAAAAAAGACCTCAATTGAGGTCTTAATACTGATAATCTAACATCATTTGTTCTTTAGACATGATTTTAGAGTCTTCGTTAGTATAAGCGTTTAACCAAGCGTCATCTTGGACGGCTCTGTCGAGTAGAGAAAAGTCATCTACATCTTTTAGTTGTTCTAAAATATCATCAATAAAATGTTTTACATTTTGGTCCACTTGATTATCTAGAAATTTGTATTCTTTAGGATGATAATATTCGTTTCGTAATTTATCATTGACTGAATAGTCTTGTGGACCGTAATGGTCTGCTGTAAAGACTAAATCAGCGATAAATTTAGGTTGTTCATCTAAGATGTTTGGATTTTCAACTTTTGGATTGTATGCTGCTGCATATGTAGCAAACAAGAAGTAAAGTGTCAAATTTAGACGCAAAATTCCAGGTTCTTCTGGAAGTTTAGTGAGAATGTGGTTCACTAAGTCATCAGGATTGTTGAAGAAGTAGTTTGGACGCATGGTTTAGTCTCCGTTATTTTTCTAGAACTTCATTGATTGGTTTTAAAATCTTATTTGCAATGTTTTCATCATTAGGTGATAATTGTTTTAAATCATCAATTGTTTTTGAAAATGTGATTAGAACATCTTTTGGAACATTAGTGAGTTGTTCTTTTGTATAATCAGATGGGTAATATGTACCCATATTTGGATTTTTAAAGATGGGAGTATTGCAAATCCAAATTAGGATTATTCCAATGTCATCTTTAGTTAGTGAATTCTTATTTAATTCACAGAATTCTGAGACTTTAGTGAGATAAATTGATTTAGAAATAAGATTCTTTTCCATCATTCTTTGTAGAAGATAAATTGGTCTTAATTTTTTGTCGTATATTGATTTTGTATTTACTTCAAAGTTTAGAATTTTTTCTTTGATATTATCAAATGATTCAAGAGTTTCAAAGAACTCTTTTGGATTGTTTGGTTGAATTTGTTCTAACCAACGAGATGCTACTTCAAGTTTTTCTTTAAAATCAAGAATTGAAAATGACAATTTATGATTATAGACATAATCTAGAATATGAATATCAGTGAATTTAGTCACTTGTTCATTAATTGTTTTGAAAGATTCTAATCCTCTTTCAGCAATAAATGTTAAAGCTTCTAATCGGTCTCGTTTTTTGTAAGCTGGCATCGCTAAAAAGTCTCTAGCTGCGATATAGCAATCATCATCGGATTGGAACAGTTCGATTAAATCTGTATCCATTCTGATAAAGAAAATATCATTAGATGATGGTCTTTGGGTTTTAATTGAAATTTCATTTGAATTTTGATTGAAATGACAATATAATTTATCAATGTTGTTAACATTGTTGATACTGTATGCTTCAGTTAAAACTTCATTATAGAATTTGATGTAGACATCGAGATTTTTAGGGTCTTTCATTAAAGAATCGATTTTTTCAATTGTTTGAATGATTTTTTTGTTGTTCATGGCTTGTTCCTTTTTTGTAATTAAAAAATAGGTTTCGTATGAAACCTATTAGCGTAAAAATTCGATTTTGACAGTTCTATCTAATTCAAATTCTGAATCGTCTTTATGAAAAACTTGATATTCTAATGTTTTATCTCTTGATAATACATGAATATAGAAATAGTCATTTTCATCAACCGAATCAGAATATTGGTTCCAATCGTCATAAACATCGTTTATAATATTTAACAAATCATCAATTAATGATTTTTTGTATTTGAAACGATTGGTAGCCCATTCTTCGAACCATTTAATGACTTCTATTTGAGTATCAAATCCATATTCTGATGTGATATCAACTAATGAGTCAATAGTTCCATCATTAATATCTGATTTGATTTCATCGAAATCTTCTGGAAACGTGTCTTTGGCGAATTTTTTGAGTAATGTTTTGGTCATATTATACCACCTTTTTATTTTGTCTCCCTACAATTTAGTCCCGTTAGGGTATTGGCGGAGCAAATAAAGGTGGTATTTAGCGACCGTGATAGATTTTATTTAGTAAACAAAAAACACCTATCGTAGTGATAAATGTTTTCAGCAAATCCTTGTGTTACATGGCACACGAGCTAATTTCATAAAAAAAATCGGCTGTCAATGACAGCCTCAACTTTCTTCAAATTCTATGGTTACAACAGTATCATCAGGTATGTTAGATTCATAAACTAATGTAAAGATTTCATCGTTATCAAAATAATTTTTAGTTTGTTGATGATAATGAGTTAAGCATTTATCTATAAATTCTTTAACTTGTTTGATTGTTGTTACATATTGATTGTTTTTAAAAACAATTTTGTTAAATGCTTTCCAAACAACATCTGTATTTTGACTAAATGTAATGAATTGCTCATAGTTATCATTGTTTATAACATTATTTAATAAGTCTAATGGATTTTCACAAGACTTTATGTCTGATAATTTAATGTTTTTTATATTTAAATGAATATAATGGTGTGTTTTTGAAGTCATTTGTTTTTTCCTCATTTATTAAATAAAACCACATTTGACGCGTGAGTGAAATAGGTTCCTTTACCATCTTTGAAAGTCACTCGAATGCTATCTGATTCTGAGTTTCGAGCCCATTCTTCTACATCACCTGAAACAATTGTTTCATCGGGTAATTTGATGGTAGCATGATTGAAAGTATAGGTTAGACCTAATACATCTTTATTACCACATGCTGTGAGTAAAGGGAGCAGTAGAAGTGTAAGCAGGAATAGTTTTTTGAATTTTTGCATGGTATTTTCTTTTCATTCTTTTTTTGATTGATATTGATTATCAATTATGATATACTAGATGATATCAATAAGAAGAGGTATTTAATATGAAGTTCACAAAAATAGTGACATTATCTTCAATAGTTGGTTTAAGTTTATTAACTTTAAATGCTAAAGCTAACGAAACAACAACTTTTAGTAAGTCTGTATCTACTTATCAAACATCACAATCTAATAAGTTTATTAGTAAAAGTGATTTGTATAAATTTGATACTCGTTTGAAAAATTTGAATGTTTTAAGTTTCAATGAAAACATTCGTTTGAATGGTGCTGAAATTAAATCTTTAGGTCAATCTGAGATTGAAAAACGTTCTAATCAAGATGTTGAGAATAATTTAGTTATTCGTAAGAATGGTGAGTTAATTCGAATTTTTATTCCATTTTCTAATCAAACGATTGATAAGTTTAATGATGGAACCTATATTAATCATAAAAATGTAGGTCAAGAAGTCTTGAAACTAGTAAACAAAGAACGTGCTCGTTTAGGTAAATCTCAATTAGAATGGTCTGATGATTTGTATCATTTCAGTAGCATTAGAGCTAAAGAATTAGGTGATAACGGTAGTATTCGATTTTTTGATAATAATCATAAGATGTTAAACCATGTTCGTGATTCTAATGGTAAAGAATGGAATACAGTTTTTGAAGGAACTGCTTATGAATATAATATTGTAGGTGAAAATTTAGCTATGTTTTCTTTATCTACCAATGTTTATCAAGCATTCAATGAAAAATTAATAGCTAAAACGCTTTATGACCTATGGGAAAATTCTCCTGGACATTACGCTAATATGATAGATGATGACTATACTAAATTTGGTTTTGATTTATCTTACTCTAATTTCTGGAGAGATGATGATTCAACTATTGATTACTTACATCAAGGTATTCAGGGTGTTCAATTGTTTTCAAACTAAAAATTGGCTGTCGATGACAGCCTTTTTTTATTTAAATGTTCCATTTAGGAACTGTTAAGCTGACTTCTCTAACTTCTAGCGAATCATCGTCAGGGTCAATTAACAATTTTCTAAGTTGCAATTCTGCGCTTTCTTTTTTTGCCCAAATTCTAGTGTCCTGTATATCATTCGCAAGTTGCACTTCATAACGTCCATTTAAATGACGTATGTAATTAGATACGAATTTCCCACTAGCTGGATGGTATATTCCATAAGATGCCATGATTAAGCTCCAATCTATTTTGTTAGTCCCCATTTATTGTTTCAGTTGATTTGTCAATTGTATATAGGTTATTATCTAATTTTACTTGAATTGTTTTATCATCGTCATAAATGATTTCTAAATTAGTTGATGGTAAAAATTCATTTTTTGAAGATATTGTTAGTATTTTGTTATTTTTAGTTAATGTATATTCTTTATTTTTTATGATTTTCTGATATGCATTAGGTTTTTGGAAAATTAATCCAATTGGTGTGATTAAGAAAACAAATATTCCAGAACAAAGAAAAAGATATTTGATTGTGATTTTTAGACCTTTGGTTTTTCCTTCTTTGTCATCATTATTAGCTTCAATAACTGTAAATAATGCTAGAATGCCAAATAAAATAGCAGACCCTATTGCTGTCATTTTAACCCATGTTGGGTCTACAATTAGGTGCGAAATTATTGATTCCATTTCATATCCTTTCTATTTTTGAATTTGAATATATAGATACAAAATGCAAACTGCAATTGTAGCTATACCGAAAAGAAAAGCTAAGATAGCTAAAATTGTTTTACTTGTATCACCTTCGTACCATTCATATGAGTGTCCTGAATAAGAAAAATCGGATTTTTTATTTTGAATTAGATATGCTAGTCCGTTAAATTGAATGATAAATGCAATAAGAGCAATTATTAGAATGAATTTATTTTGTAGCATTAATTGTAAAATTTGGTTCATTTTCTAGTCTCCATCAATAATTGCGTCAGGACGCATTTTGCACATAGTAAGTAAATTATTCAATGCACGTTTTGTGTTGCCTTCAGTTGGTTTCCAGTAATCATTATCAAAATCATCTTTGAGTTTTGAGATGGCAGCTTCTAAAATTGGGATTGCTTCAAGAGCAGTCATTCCATAAAGAGAACGGATGCCTGATTTATATTCAGATGGTGTGTTTTGTGGCTGAATAACTTTGTGCAAAAATTCTGAATAATTGTAGGTCATATTTAGTGATAGTTCTGTGGAACCACCACTTTTGTAAGTCCCACCACGTAAGAAATGAGCGTCATTAATTTCAATAATGTTTTTTGTGATGGGGTCTAGTAGATTAATATCATATGACATATTAATGTTCCTTTCTAATGTAGCTGAGAGCTCACAGAAACGCTCAAAATCGATTTTTAAATCATTTAGATGTGATTGTACCATTTTGATTCAAAATTCGTTAGAGAGCGTTTTAGAGTCTTATGCGAACGTGATGGTGATTTCAGTCATTGATTCAATGTTTTTATTGATAATGTGTAATTCAAAAATTTGAATTTTATTATATTGATAGACTGGTGATTGAAGTTGAAAATCCTTTTTGTTTAGGTTGTTGTATTTTTGATTATAGTAGTCTTTGAAATCCTGAAGAATTGACACGATTGCTTCAGCTTTTGGTTTAGAATAAAGGTACTGACCTTGAATCCAATGCAGGAACATATATTCTACGTCATAAACATTGTCATCTTCATCTAATTGCACTTCGTTTAGAAAAGTAATGATGTTTCTGAATGTTACGTTTTTTAGTTCAGGATGTTCTTCATAGAAGTGTTCCATATCGTACCAATCGTCTAGGAAATCTTTTATGATTTGTTCTTTTTCTGTCATAATGTGAACCTCTTGTTTTTATGTTTGCGAATCAAATATTTGCTTCAATTCTTGTTGTTTAGGGTTATTTTCAATTGTAATTCTTAATTCACCATCAAGATTGGATTTTTCAATTGGTCCTTTATGACCAAATAAACTTCTTTGAATTCCTTTAATGGCTCGATATTCAATTTTTGTGATTATTGAATCTTCGTTAATTTCATTGTTAATTATAACATTGTTTTTATTAATCTTTATTTTTTTAGAATAAGATGTGTCATTTTTTTCAATTTTGATTTCAGCTTGACTATCATCGAGGAATAATTTATAGTTATCACCGAGTTTTTCACCAGCTATAATGTCTTTAGAACGAATGTTATTTGTGATAATGAATTTAATTCCATTATCAATATATGTTCCGTATGGTTTATTTTCAACAATATTATTGTTGTTTTTGTTTGTATAAATTTGCTTCCAGTTAGATTCATAAGTTATTTCTTCTTTTGTTGAAATAGCTGATTCTATTCCTATTATTGAAAGGATTAAAACTATTAGCAAAGTTGTTAGAAAAGATTTTGATTTTACTGAAATTTTTGCTGTTACACAAATTAATGTGAAAATAATTGGTGTTGTTGCGAAAGTAAATGTGATTGCTTTAAATAAGATAAATCCATTGTTAGATAAAATATATTTCAATATGATTTTCCTTTCTAATGTAGATGATTGGTTTAGAGCTTTTTAACAGTTTCAATTTTATATTTTGGATAAATTGTTAGGTTTTCAATAGCTCTAACTAATCGATATTCCATTTTGTTTGTAAATGAATTGTATACTGTGACAATATAATTTTCAGTCATAATGTAAATCCCTTTCTATAATTTTGGATATAAAACTTTAAAAGCTTGATTGTAAGCGACAATATCATCTTTTGGTAAATCTTTGATGAGTTTTTTAGCATCCTGGATGGTGACTTTTAAAGTTGTAAATTTTACAGCTTCATCATCGGTAAGATATTTATCTTCAAGTCGTTCAAGAGTCCATCTACCATCATCCATCCAATTTGTTTTACGAAATGTGATGTAAATTCGTTGAGTGTGATTGTTTTTTTCTAAATGAAAATAGATGTGATTTTTTGTAATATCAGGAGCTGTGAAAATATATCCATTTGATAAAGGAAAACATCCATAAAATGATTTTGGATTATTTACATGATGTGTAATGTATTTTGCGAGTTTATTGATATTTGAGTTTGACATGTGTAATACCTCACCATTCTTCATCCCATGTGTCTCTTGCTTTTTCAAGAATTTCAATTCCATTTTGGATTTTTTCTTGTAAATTCTCAATGTTTACATCAGTATCGTAATGTTTTATATAGATTGAGAATAAATCATCGTCATCACACCCATTGTATGAATTATAATGTGAACCTGAATCAATTAGCATTTCAACATTATATTTTTTCAGTTTAAATGAAACTATTGTTTCATTAAGAATTGATTTGTATGTTTTCAAATGTCGAATATTTAATTTTTCATCAAAAACAAGCTGAATTTTAATGTTTTTGTCTTTGTTATAGGCTTTTATAATTTGATGATATCGATTGTTTGATGTTGATTCTTTAATTACAAATCCTGAATTCATTAAAATCATATAAATTGGTTTTAATTTCAATTGTGTTTCTAATAAACTTATTAAATCTTTTTTTGTAATTTCTTTGAATTTTTCAGGGAAGTTGTAAAGGTCAATGTTTTGACAACTAATTGTTATTTTGTTTGCTTTGTAATCAATATTGATTTTGAAATCAGGGAAATCTTTTTCGATTTCTTGAATTAAATCTTGAATATCAGGGTGTGAAAACAGATGGTTTTCAACCATCATCATATCATTTTCGTCTTGAAGTTTTTGTTGAATGATACGTTTTTGATTTAGAAGTTCTTCTAATTGTTTGTTGATATCTCTTAGCTCGTTTAAATCTTGATTTGACATATTATTCATCTCCTTCATCTTTTATAACAGGGATTAGGTGCCATACGAATACAAAATCGACACCTTCTTCGTCGTTTAGATATTCGTGTTCAATTTTATGGTGTCCGATATATTGACCCCATTTGTGCCAACGCCATGTTCCTGCACTATATGTGTGCTCATTAACAATTGGTGTGAGTAGTAGTACAAATCCGTATTCACGGTTTTCTTCTTCCATGGCTTGCATGAATTGAACTAAGCGTTTACCTTTACGATATTCACTAATATCATCATGTGTATCACTATGTTGATAAACATTAATGCATTCATCAATATAATTTTTAACTTGAGTAGCGTTATCTGATACTCCGTAAAAATGAAGATGTACAGGTTCTTCTTTATAGTTGAGTATTCTATGATTTGTTACTCCTTTAATGTCATGCTTACCGTTTAAGTCCACCATATAAACACCTGTAATGTCCATATTTGGGTCATCTTCTTCAAGAATAATGTTATTGAATTCTGGGTTTGGTTTTGAATACCAAGGTCTTTCAGTATTAAATTCAAAATGAGTATGAATTTCTTTAGAAATTGGAACCCAAGGTTGGAAATATAGAGTATCATCATTTGGACGACCTCTAAATTCTTCAAATTCTTCTTGAATTTCTTTCCAATTTTTGTCACGTTCATCTAGTTTTTCTTGATTGTATTCAAGATTAACATAAGGAATTTTTAGTGTTTGTTTAGACATGGTTTTAGTCTCCCTTGTATTCGAAAATGAGGATTAGTTGATATGGAATACCATTATCTGGGAATGTAGTGTTTTGATGTTTTAATTCGTAATTATTTGAATTCATATAATTTGCAACATCTTCAATATAATTTTGAATTTTATTTTTGGATAAGCCAAAATATTCAGATTGTTGAATGACAATATATTTTTGTTTTTTATTAATTTTTTCTTTAAGAGTTGAGTTGATTGTTTCTTCTTTATTTTTTTTGTTTTCAGATGTATTAGGTGAAGATGAACAAGCTGTGAGGAAAAGAAGTGTTGTTAACAATGTGATGATTAATTTGATTGGTTTAGACATGTGAAATTGCTTCTTTTTTATTTTATTACTTGACTCAATCCCAACAATTCCAGAAATGTTTTGAGAATCGTTGTTGACATTCTTTGTTTAGTGATTGAATCGTATATTTTCTTTTTACAGCGTTAATACCAAGTTTGTTGATTTCACCACCTAGAAGTCCACGACCAAAAGAAGTGGCAACGCATGAAATTTGTTCTGGGAATACTAATGTTATAGAGTTTTGGTCACTATAAGGTTCAATCTGAGTTTTCCAGATTTCTTTTCCAAAATCTTCTCCCCATAATGCGAGTAATTCTGTGTCAAATTTTAATAAAATTTTCATGTTTATCTCCTGTTTTTATTTTTCTAAAAAAAAGTTTGGTATTACAACCAAACTTTCGAGGTACTATGCTATCACGATTGAAATCGAGATACGATAGTATCTTAGTAAAAAAAAACTCCAAATTTGGAGTTTTTAGTAGAGGTATCTATGATTAGCAGTTTAGACGCTTAAAATGGAAGGTCTTCGTCTGCGATTGCAAGCACGTCAGCAGCATCTTGAGTTGGAGCTTCAGCTTCTTCAGCTTTATCAGCAGGGCGGTTCATGAGTGAAACACCACCGTTTGTAACAACAACATCGAGACCGTAGACAGTTTCGCCATCTTTCTGATATTGAGTGGCACGAAGTTCAGCTTCAATTGAAACAAGTTGACCCTTTTTCATGAAGTCAAATGGTCCGTTAGACTTAGCACCTTCGCGGATGAAAGCCTTAACAGGAATGTAATCTACTGGACGAGTACCGTCTTCAGATTTGTAGCTGCGTTCAACAGCGAGAGTAAGCAATACTGTTTTACCTTTTTTGTTATCAACAATTTTAGGCTCACGAGCAAGACGACCGATTAATTGTACAGCGTTAAGTGACATAATGATTTCTCCTATGACCCATTATGGGCTTCTTTATTGATTAAAATGTTATTAAGTGCTTAGATTTGAATCCACTTTTGAAGCATCATCAGGGTCTAAAAACCTTAATTCAAGAATAAAAACGAGTTGCAAACTGCAACTTAAAAGCATTAAAAAAAAGGCTAACATTAGTTAACCTTTAATTTATTATTTAGCAGCTTTAGCTGATGCTGGACGGTCATACAATGAGATACCGTTGTTTGATACCACAACATCAAGACCGTAGACAGTTTCGCCTTCTTTCTCAAACTGAGTTGCTCGCAACTCTGCTTGGACAGCGATGATTTGACCCTTGACCATGTGGTCGTAAGGACCGTTTGATTTAGCGCCTTCGCGAACAAAAGCCTTAACTGGAATGAAATCTACTGGACGATTACCATCTGCGTCCTTGTAGTTGCGTTCAACAGCGAGTGTAAAGAGTACAGTTTTACCCTTTTTGTTTGGAACGATTTCTGGGTCGCGAACGAGGCGACCTGCAATTGAAACAACGTTAAGTGACATGTTTTTCTCCTTTAACTCATGTTTGAGTTTTCTAAATAATTTTTAATTATTGAGTCCTTAGAATTGAATTCACTATCTTAGTTTCATCAGGGTCTAAAAACCTCAATTTTGTTTCAAAATTTAATTCGAATAGCAAAGTGCTATTCCAAAGTCAAGACTATCACAGAATCTTAACATAAGTAAAATCGACAGATGAACTATCTGTCTTAAACCTGACTTTTGATTTAATAGTTGTAATAACTATTGTTTTTTAATATTGTTGTTGAAATTAATAGATTAATTTCTTGTGTTTATGTTGACGTGGGTGCAGTCCTTTTTTATTTTTTGTTTTAGATGCACCACGGCTTCGCATCTTTAGATGCTCTTGTAACTCATCAGGTGTCATTTTTGACTCATAGTGCTGAACAGCTTTGACTATAACTTTCATATTTTCACCTCTATCTTACTTAATCATACAGTAACATAAACGACTAGCTTATGCTAGTCTAAAAACCTAATTTAATTTTGTATAATCGAACAACATTATACATTCTACTCCAAAAAAGTTTGTGAAAAACTTTTTTATTTTAGTATTTTGTCTAAAAAATTTTGTTTTTCGAAAAAAGTTAGACAAAAAATTAGACAAGCATTTGTTGTCACGAAGCATGTTGTAAGCGTTAACATTTTTTTGTCTAATTTTCAAAAAAAAAGTTAGACAAGGTTGAGCCTTAGAGCCACAAGGG
>ERZ772909.147-NODE-147-length-49364-cov-6.306455_pt1 | contig 49364 bp, 53 predicted proteins | sample MGYA00511137_ERZ772909 | MGnify/ENA primary metagenome ERZ772909 (study PRJEB29015, sample SAMEA2738095) | human oral metagenome | biome: human oral; feature: human-associated habitat; material: saliva | place: China | collected 2270 ... | reverse complement strand
AGCCTAAGTATACCGAAGTACATCAAAATACATTAGAATCTATTTTCGATATTATGAATTTAAGTTTTAATTGTATCGATTCTGCATACGATATCGAAAACTTATTGTCCGAGGTTGATTTAAAGATTGTTTCTATTCAAGAAAAGATAGATGCCGAAGATGAGCGCGTAAAAGATATTAATATGATATGCGGTAATATCTCCGATTTTAATTCTATTATTCCGATTACGTCTGGGCATTTTTCTATTAAATCTAATTTATATCAATATAGAAATTGTATTACTTCAAGTAAAACTTACGAAAAAGATATTCCGATTAAAATCGTGAATATTAACGGCAACGGTTATTCCGGTAATGAATATGTAGTTTCGGAACAATACGATGTATTGCAAAAAGAATTATTCGATACATCCCTGACGGAAAACGTTTTTGACGGTGTTAAGAATAGTACCTGGGAATATAGTCGATTATTTAGCTATGATGCCGTTAATAAAAGTGATTTAATTAATATCGACGATATACCGGCTACCGTTCAAATTACACTAGAGTCTCAATCTGAAGATGGCTTTAACGAACTTGTGTTCGATGATGATGCAACTACACACATTACCAAAATAGAGGTTTCCGATAATAACGTAGAATGGCGTACAGTATTTAATGGCGATATTCAACCGAATAAACAAGATCATAGCTATTCTGATTTTACGTATATTTATGGTAGTGGTGCATTAGTATTCCCAGTTACGCAATTATTAAGAATTACGATGTATAGTAATGCTGTCGATTCTAAAAAGATTAAAATTAACGATCAAATAAAAGATGGTGTATATCGTAAATTTATTAAGATCGATGCGATGCAAGCTCGTCGCAATTCTTTTAAAGATGGCTCTGGCACAACTCAAAATATTATAACTTCTGGTAAGGCGATATGTGCCGGTATATTCTGTAATGAATATATTCCGGATTTTATACAAGATGCTTTACGTCAGGATATTCAATATCAACTAATAGTTAACGGTGTCGCACATAACGTTATTCCTGTTAACAGCGACAAAAAAGGAATCAAGTTAATTAAGTATTCTAAAAATCCTATTAAAGAAAAATATATTGAGTATATCGATGAGCCAATTACGACTCTTCAGATTGCTATGATCGTGCCGACTGCTTACGATTATTCTCCATATATCGCTAATTTAAAATTATGTTTAGGAAAGCAGGTATCTAATGTATAAAGATCAGATCTATAAATTAGAATATTATCGCCAACGATTAATCGATCAAGCATTAAAATCTGGCGAGTACATTAGCGATAGTGCTTTAGAATCTGCTTTAGAAGAATATGATACTCAATTAGCATTATTTAAACATCGTTACATTCAAGAAGGTTCTAAGCTAAATGTGAATGAATTCAATAATGAATTATATGTTTTATATAATGACTTATTAATATTGTACAGAACTGTTTATGAATTAACTGTTGAGAAATTTAATAATACTAAAGATTTGGTAAATATTAAATTAAGCAATTTAGAACGTATTGCTAATCAATATTATAATCGATCTAAATTAGAAACAATCGCTATCTTTGGCGATACATTAGTTTTCCAATCTAATAACTTTGATATGAAGAATAAAGATGGTAAGACTTACATTAAGTTGCCAGCATTTACGACATATGCTGGAGCGACATTAGCTTTTTTAGCCAATCTAGAAGATAATAATGCGAACGTAGTTTTAGAATTATCGCCGACAGAAAATATTCTTAATTACGAATCTAATGAATCGTTATATCAAGTTCCAGGTGAGCCTACGACTAAAACAGAATTTTTCTCGTTAGACTCCGGTAATAAATATTTTGGTAGCTATCAATTACCACAAAAATTTGAAGATACATATAAGTCTCAGTATTATTTATATTCTGGCCATAACATGATTAAAGTCGATAATCAATGTATAGAATTAAATCAGTATAATAACGTTCAAAATCCTTCTGAACACGATGTAGAATTTTATATTTATAAAGGTACGCATATCGATTTTAGTTTTACATTGGATCCTATTAAAACTAATATTAATAATCATTTAGTAACGATTACCGATAAAGTGCAATACTTTAAATTTAGAATGCCGCCTTATGGACAAGTATCTTTCAATACTGATGGCATCGTTTTTGCGGCTGTCGACAACTGTATTATTAAAGATAATCATATTTATTCTAGAACTTTCTATGATGGCGCCTACGATAATATGTTAGAAATTATTACTTACGATAAAGAAGTTAATTATGATAATCCAGTAGTCGTAATTGAAAATCCGTCTGGCAATACTCTTAAAATTAATTCTTTAGCGATTAAACAGAATAGGTATAACGAATATGATCAAGTATAATATACGATTTAATGGATCATGGGAGTATGATAAGTTCGTATTAAATTATTATAATTTGGCTAACGAAATTAAATTACTCAAAGAAAAATTATTAAAGTTAGAATCCCAAAATGAATCCATAAACGATACGTATAAAAAATTAGTCGAATCTAATATTTTAGCTAAAACATATCGTCAGTATTCTAATTTCTATTGAGGTATAATATGGAATTAAAAAATACATCTAAGTATTTTACTGAACTTGTTGAGTCAATGCAACAAGAATATAACGATTTAGAAACATCGATTATCAAACAACATAATTCTTATGATAAGAAGCTCGAGATTATGAATGCTGTATTAGAATATAGTAATTATTTAAATAATCAGATGTCTCGCTATATCGATTCTCTTAAAGATGGCAACCGCATCAACGAAACTATTTTCGACGGTGAAACAGTATTAAAAAAGAATATTTATAATGTCAATAAGATTTTATTTTCCGATACAAATAAAGTATTAGAAGCTAATTCTAATTATGAGAAATATGGTAACTGTATCCACCCTAAAATTGTCGGTAATTTAGATAACTTACTTAACTTTAATTCTGCTGCTGGTTATATCTTTAAAAATTCAGCAACAGTTTCTATTAACGAAGAAGTTAAAGAAGAATATATCGATGTGCTAAAACATGATACAATCTTAAATAAGATGCCGACATTCTCTCAATATTCTTCCGATACTGTTACACTAACAATCGAGTTTCCTGATAATCCTATTGTTGGTTCTGCGACTTGTAACGCTATCGAAATTTCTCCGTTCTTAGCGGGCGCATCTATTTTAAAGAACATTACGATTATCACAACACCAGGTACTCAATTGAGTAACAAAGCTATCGTTATCGATTATGATCAACCATTAGAAGATACACGAATCTTATTCGATAATACATATAGTATTAAGACAATGGTGCTTAACTTCAAACTAACGTTCGTAAATAATCTCGGTATGTATCCATTCGGATTGCGCCACATTTATTTATATAATGCGAACTTCGATACGAAGAATAGTAATATCGTTATTAAAAATGAATATAAAAATTTAATTAAGTATATTAACGATAATATTGTTATATCTGATCAAACTGCCGATGAAGTCGGTAATCGATATAGTAAACATAATACGACATGTAGCGAAATGAATATTAAATTATATAGTTATTTATCTAACGGTAATTTATTATATCCTATAGAAACACATGCTCGAGATATTATTAATCAGATTTCTCGAAATACAAAAGTATTCTATGCCGACATTCCGGTTAAAAAAGCAATGTACAGTATAGAATTTTTAAAGGTTCGGACTTAGTGTCCGAGCCTTTTCTTTTTCGGATTCTTATGCTATAATAATTCATGAAGATATTATTTTTAATCGGAGGATATTTTTATGGTTAGTGGATTATGGTACGAAGAAAATATATTAGGCCATACGACAGATAAAACGTATGTTACACAATATACGATAGATTACTTATACGATAATTTTTACAGTACAAACGATATCGTAAAAATTTTGTCCACGTTTCGTAAAGAATTTATTAAATATTGTGATCTGCCATCTTCTCTTTGGAATGGACTCATTAAAAGAGATACTTATTATTTTCATCCAGAATTGCAAATTTTATCACGACCACCTAAGCTTAATATCGGACTCGATATTCAAATCGAAGAAGTTAAGTTTTTTAAGGAAATGAAAATTTCTTATACGAAAGAACAATTGCTATCCTATTATTATAAGAAAGCTAATTCTTTAATGATACGAGATGCAAAACGAGATGTCGGTGCTATCGATTATTTATTAAATCGATATAATCGTCAACTTATGGATCCATTAGATATTCTGCTTTATCTAATCGATGATCATGCACACGAAGTTAGTTCTTTACTTAACTTAACTAATTACGAAATAGATACACTTGAGAAAGTCGAATCTATTTATTGGGATAATCACAGAGCTGGTTTAGATAAAGTTTTCTACAGATGGAGTTAAAAATGAGTATTGATTTTTATAAAGAGTCTTTAGCGACCTATGAAGAATATGAAATAGAAAGCGAAAAAGACGAAGAAGAGGGTTATGATACGGTTAGATTCCCTTCGTTTAATAAGAATCTAAGCGGTCTAACAAAAGGTTTGTATATTTTTGCCGGTGAATCTAATGGCGGTAAAACAGCTATTATGTCTAATCTATTAAAAGATTTAGGGACTAATCCTAAGAATAACCTATTAGCTATTTACTATACATTAGACGATACTGTCGGAGAAGTTATTCCTCGTATTATTGCGATGGATCAACAAATTCCGATTGCGATTGCCGGTAAACCAAAACGCTACGAAAAAATATCGTCGATTACTCCTCGATGCCAAGAAGAAGATGAGTACTTCCAAAGAATTAAAGCTCAGCTTCAACGTCGTAAAGACGGCATTCAATTGTTAAAGGAGCAGAGTCATCAATTTATGATGACCGACGGAACTCGAGTTCAATCTTTCGAAGACATTTGCGAACACGCAAAACGAGCTCAAGAATTTGTCAAATCGGTAAATCCGGAAAATAATATCATTATCGGTATTGACTCCTTATCTGACTTGCGGTTTAAAAATAGAACTTTTAATAAACCACAAGAACGTCATGAAGCATTATCGGAAGAACTTAAAAAATTGGCTAACGTTGATTTACAAGTTCCGGTATTTGGTACTGCACATTTAAGAAAATTAAATCATAATGGCCGTCCATCTCTTGACGACCTTAAGGAGTCAGTCCGATATCAATATGATGCGAGTGTCGTATTCCTTGTTCATAACGACGTAAGCAAAAATAAAAATAATGCAAAAGTATTTTATAACAGAGAAGGTCATACTGACATTCAACCTGTTATAGAGTTAGACTGGGCTAAGAATAAACGAAGTGAATTTAAAGGTAGAAGTTTCTTCTACTTCGTACCTGAGTTTTCTTATGCTACAGAAGCTAATCAACAAGATACTGAACGTTTTAATAATATTATCCGAGGTTAATTATGACTATTTATGAAAAAGTCTACGAAGCTTTTTCGGAAAGCTTATTAAATAGCTTCCCAGCTACGACTACTGAGAAATCTAATTTCTTAGGTATTTGGATTACAGTTATTAAAGGTTTAACTAATGAACGTTTTCCTACAGCTCCTGTAGTATTCGACGTTCTTAAATTAACAGCTAAATATGTATCCACCTTGGTGCTAGATTCAAATAATGAAGTAGATAATACTTTAGACATATTTAAAGTGCGCGATTATTTAAATAAAGATCTTGCTCTCGCATTAAGCGACGAAGAAGTTACTGAAGGCAATGCTCTTATCGAAGATCTTAAATTAAAGATTGCTCAATCTGCTGAATCTGTATTGGGTCAAAAAACTGAAATTCCTCAATTGCGTCCTAATTTAAATACTCCAGATGCTTTATTTGCTGAATCCTATGAAGTAGCTCGTTGCATTACTCAATTATATGAAAATAACTAACGAACAGTTCCTCGACTATCTCGATAGCCCTTGGTACTATAATATAAAATATAATACTCCAATTCCGACAGACGAGCGTACCTTACGCTCGTTTTTGCATGATATAGCATACGCTTTTCTCGGTAGTATTTATCAAAAAGAAATTATCGGCATTCCTGAAATGACTCAAATGTTAGATAATTATTTAAATACTGCTCCTCATCGTATTAATAATAAAGACGTATTAAAAGGTATTAATTATCTTTCTAGCCTTTATGAATACTGTAGCGAAGAACAACTTAATATTATTTCGATCGGTCATTCTCATGTATTAGAATTTGATCACGGAGAGATTGAAGTCGATATCGGACCTATCGCATATCGTAACGGAAAATATTTTTTATTTTATCCAGTATTTTCTCATACATTTAGTCAGGAAGAATGTGATAGCAATATTAACTGTACTCTTCACTGGAAAGCAGCATACGATGCGTTCGACTTTCAGCTGAGCGGCGTTATGTTTTATTATGCTAAAACTAGAAAAACATTTATTGCATATCGTGATATAAGCTCGATAGAGCGATTAAACTTTATTGCTAATAATGTTTTGCGGGGGATCGATCAAAAGATATTCTTCCCGGTTCGAGAAGAATCTTCTAAGAGTCGATTTATTCCAGAATTATCTAGAACATTCACAGGAAAATAATAATGCCTTACGAAATAGATGGCTGCGTCTATAAGACCAAAGCCTTAAAAGATACTCATATTCTATGGAAAGAGTATAAAAAGAAAAAATTAATAAAATCATTCGAGCTTCCTCAAGTTAAAGATCGAATTAAGAAAAGTCGATACTTCTCTTATAAACCTGTTGTCGACGAAATTAAATTCGATAGTTTAATGGAAGCTAGTTACTATATTTATTTAAAACAACAACTTAAAGATAAACTAATTACTAGTTTTGAACGACAAGTTACATATGAATTACAGCCTAGTTTTAAAAAGAATAAAAAAACGATTCGTGCTATTCATTATGTTGCAGACTTTGTCGTAAAGAATTTAGATAAAAGTATTCGTGTCATCGATATTAAAGGTAAGACTACTGTCGACTTTAATCTTAAGAAAAAAATATTCGAATACAAGTTCCCCGAACTCACTCTAGAATGTATTCAGTTCCATGATGGACAATGGATGCAATTAGAAGACGTTAAAAAATTAAAAAGGAAAACCAAGAAAAAATAATGTCTGAATATAAAGTTCTCGAAGGACAAAAAGAAGCTTGGGAGGAAATTGACGCGATTGTATTAGAGTGTCAACAAACTAAATATAATAAAAGAAAAGATGAGTTATTACAAGAATTAATCATTAGATTTGAACCATTTATTAATATGTTTTACGATTTATTAGTCAACGAAAAAACATATTTAAATAATAAAGTTTCTCGTGATTTTATCTGCTTGTATATTGCCGACAAAAATTTACGTTTTAAAATCTTTAGAAATAATCGATTATCTAAGACAGAGTTTAACGAAGTAAATCGATCTTTGTCTCTTATTCGAGATAATTACGGTAAAAATAACGACGTAATGACTGATCTTCATTATGTATTTACTCAAATGGTATTAACATATAAGAAGACTAATCGTAGTTTCAATACATTTGTAACGTATGTTTTTAAGTATCGTTTATTCCATTTCATTTCTAAATTTTTACGTGATCGAATTAACAACGGCTATGATAGAACCGCATTTGAAGAAGTTAATCTTAACGGTTATAATTCAATGCATCATATGAATATCGAAGATCAAGTTACGATCGACGATAACGGAAACTTTAGTGATTCCTGGTTATCGGGTTTAACTTGTTCTGATGTATTCGATGAACTTAACGAATTAGAACGAAATATCATCGTTAAAATATTTGTGCAGACTAAACGACCTAAAGAAATTCAAAAAGAACTAGGTATATCTGAAGCAAAATATAGAAAGCACAGACGACTAGCATTAAGTAAGTTGGAAGCGGCTACAGGATTAAAAACTAAATATTTAAAACCTTTGAAGGCGAGCGAATAACGCTCGCCTTTTTCTCGTTTATATGTTATAATATATCAGAAAGGTGGTTACTTATGATAGATAAAGATAAGTACAGGTTAACGTTAAAAGTTAACGATTTAGTGGCTCAGATATTGGCCCTAAAACAAATTCCATTAGATGTAGCATATAATATTCTATACGACCAAAATAAGATATTAAATATCGATGAGAAAGAACCGATCGTTAATATCGATAAAGCAGCTAAATTTTTAGTACAATGCTTTAAAGAGGGTCGAGATATATATGTATATGCCGACTATGACGTCGACGGAATGACAAGCGGAACAATTATGAAAAAATTTTTATCGAAGATTGTTCCGACACATAGTGAAGTTTACTTTCCTGAGCGAAGCGATGGCTATGGCTTAAGTGCTAAGTTTATCGAAGATATTCATTTAAAATATCTCGGCAGAAAAAAGCCACTTATTATGACTGTCGATAACGGTATTACTAAAGTCGAAGAAGTCGAACTTTGTAAAAAATACGATATACCGGTATTGATTACTGATCATCATTTACCGCAAGAAATTTTGCCAGATACAATTATTGTCGATCAACATATAACCGAAAGCGATCATTGGGCAAAAGCAATATGTGGTGCCGGTGTCGCTTATTATTTCTGTCGAGCTATCGAAAATGAATTAGGTTATAACCATTATGAAAGCAATAAATTACTTTATTTAACGGCTATCGGTACTATTGCCGACGTAATGCCATTAAGCAGTTACGTTAATCAAGCTATCGTTCGTAAAGGTTTTAATCAGATTCAGAAGAAGCAAATACCGAATACGTTACGAGTATTCTTAGATATGCTCACTAAAGAAGCTATTACGGCCGATCTCGTATCTTGGCAGATTGCTCCTCGATTAAACGCATGTTCTCGATTATTCGATATCGATGCTTCTATTAAGTTATTCGACGTAAGCGAAGAACCGATCGAAACATGTAATACTGTCGAAGAATATAATACTCGGCGAAAAGAATTAACTAAAGATTTTAGTGAAAAAATTATTAAACAGTACGATAAGCAAAATGACGATAGTGAAATAGCTTTAGTCGTTAATGACGAAATACCGGTTGGCATTATCGGTATACTTGCAGGACGACTTCAAGAATATAGTGGCAAACCTAGTTTTGTCGGCTTATCGGATAGCGAAGTCATTCATGGTTCTGCTCGAAGTAATACGTATCCATTAGATTGGCTATTATTTAATGAGCCATCTGTAGCTTCATATGGCGGCCATGCAGCCGCTTGTGGCTTTGCGATATATAAAGATATGCAAGATGAGTTTAAACTTGCTCTGAGCGCGAAAATCGCATCTTATGTGCCACCAGAAGAAGCCATAGTCGAGGTTAAAGAACCTGAATATATCGATCTTAAATTATCTGATTTAACAGTTGAATCTTATAAATCATTTAATTTATTCTCATTCGATAACCTAACTTTTGCCAAACCACAAGTTAGAATAAAAGATTTAAGTGTTCTCGATGTTAAACCGAGTGGCAATAATCCTGATAATATATTGTATACCGTATTCGACGGAAAAACAAAATTAGGTATCTGGGCATGGAGATTAGGAGATCTCGGCATTAAAGTTGGCGATAGAATTACGATGTGTGGCGATATCGAGAAAAACTTTATGAAGCCTAGATTATATACTTTAAATGTAAAAAGTATATTTAAGGAGGAATAAAATGTTTACGCATTTACATGTACATACATCATATAGCTTTTTAGATGGCTATTGTCATATACCAAAATTAGTTAGCCGTGCTAAAGAGCTTGGCATGGAAAGTTTAGCCATCACAGACCATAATCATATGGGCGGTATCTATGAATTTTTACAAGAATGTAAAAAACAAGATATTAAACCTATTTTAGGTTATGAAGGATATCAAACATGGGATACGCTTGCGCTATCTAAACCTGTTGAAGAACGTTGGGCTGATGCGGCCTTGAAAGCAAAAGAAGCTGGCGACTTAACCGAAAAAGAAGCTGAAGATTTAGCATCTGGTAAAAAAGGTGTTAAAGGCATCAAAGATATTAAAGCTCGTGCAGAAAAACATATGTACGATACAAAACAATATCATTTAATCTTATTAGCTAAAAATCAAACAGGTTTAAATAATTTAATTAAGTTACAAAGTGAATCCGCTAAAGTATGTACATATAACGGCCGCTTCTTGTTCGATATGCCGATGCTTCGTAAATATAGTGAAGGTGTTATTTGCACGACAGCATGTGTTGCAAACATGGTCGCAAGTCGTGTTCGTAAAGATGATTTAGATAAAGCCGAAGAACTTATTTTAGAATATAAAGATATCTTCGGCGACGACTTCTATCTCGAAGTTCAACCTAATGCATTTGATGACCAAGTTAAAGTAAATAATTTTTATTTAACAATGTCACAAAAACACAATATTAAACTTATTGCAACTAGCGACGTTCATTACGTATTAAAAGCCGATAATAAAGATCATGATGTATTGGTATGTGTCGGTACTGGTACCGATATCTATAATCCTAATCGTATGAAGTACGATCATAATTTTTGGCTTAAAAGCGAAGAAGAGATGCAAGACGGATTCAAATATTTAATTAATACGTCTGAAACTGAAGTAACTGTTGCTCGTGCAAAATATGCTTTGTATTTAGAAGCAATGCATAATACTCAAGAAATTGCTAATAAAGTCGGCGAATATAAATTAGGTAGCGATGTACCATTAATGCCGAAATTGCCTGGTGTTAAAAATACTAAACGTAAATTGCGTGAATTAGCATATAAAGGTTTATATGAATTAGCGAAAAGATATGATTATATCGCTAATGATATTAAACGATATGAGCAACGTTTAGCTTACGAGCTTAATATTATTAACTATAAAGATTTTGCCGATTATATGCTTATCGTTCGTGAATATCTTAACTGGGCCGATAACAATGGCGTAATGACTGGCCCTGGACGTGGATCAGCCGCAGGCAGCCTAGTGTTATGGTGTATTGGTATTACAAAAAACGTTGATCCAATTAAACATGGTTTATTGTTTGGTCGTTTTTTAACAATCGACAGAACAGGGCTGCCTGACATCGATTCGGACGTGTCGTACTATGGTCGAGATAAAGTTATCGAGCATATTAAAGATTTATACGGTGAAAGTAACGTAGCACATATCGGTACGTACTCTCAAATGGGTGTTAAATCTGGCTTAAAAGATATTGGTCGAGCTCTTAAAATTCCGTTCGATAAAATGAATGCATTATCTAAAATTATCGACGACTTTAAAGATGTAGTACCACCTCAACCAAAGTTCAAACATTATGATGCATTAAAAGACGGTAACGCCACAGAACAATCTTTATATACTAAATGGCAAAAACTTGAAGCCGACAATAAAGAATTATTTAGATTGGCTCGAGCATTCGAAGGTCTTAAACGCAACTTCGGTGTTCACGCTTCTGGTGTATTGGCCATGCCTTGTCGTGTCGATGATTATTTTCCGACACGTACCGATGCTGACGGCGTAATGATTACGTTATTTACCGGAGTTGAATGTGAAGAATTAGGTACCGCTAAACTTGATGTTCTTGGTCTTAAAACATTGTCCATAATTGAAACAACGTTAAAGCATTTAGATAAAGATGTTCAATGGTTATATGATAGCTTTGATATCGAAGATAAAAAATTATATAAATTATTGGCACAAGCTAAAACAGACTGTGTGTTTCAGTTAGAATCCGATATGTTTAAAGATATGCTTAGAAATATGAAGCCAAATTCTTTTGGCGATATTTCTGTTGCGACTTCGATAGGTAGACCTGGCCCATTATCTGCTGGTCTCGATAAGCAATATATCGCATGTAAAAATGGCAAATCTGCCGTTGAATATCCTATACATGGTATCGAGAATATATTAGATGATACATATGGGATTATTGCATATCAGGAGCAATTGATGCAAATTGCGAAACAAGTTTCTGGTTTTGACGATAACCAAGCAGACTCAATTGTCCGCAAAATTATAGCCAAAAAGAAAGCTAGCATGTTCCCTATGATGATTCGTTGCCATATCTATGGCAAGAAAAATTGTGAAGGTCCTGAAGGTTGGGAACAAGACGATAATGCTCCTTGGTATGATCCTAAAGGAAAGTATGGTCCAGAAATTAAAGGCGCTGTTTCTAATGGATATACTCCAGAAGAAATGAATTATTATTTTGATTATATTTCTGGGTTCAGCTCATACGCCTTTAATCGCTCTCATGCTGTTGCTTATTCTTTTATCAGTATGCTTACTACTTGGCTTAAATTATATCATCCAGTAGAATTCTTTGCTGCATATTTATCGATGCAATCTTTAGAAGATTTAGTTCGCTATATTCCATTAGTTAGAAAGGAAGGGATTGACGTTGAAGTTCCAGACATTAATGTTTCAAATCTTGATTTTACTCCTAATGGAAACACTATCTTATTTGGTCTTGGGTCCATTAAGGGCGTGGGTCTATCTTCCATACCTGCCATAATTGAACATCGACCTTATACTTCTTTAGAAGATGCTATGAATAAAATCGGTAAGAAAGCATTTAATAAACGTGTCGGTTCAGCTTTAATTAAGTCAGGGGCTTTCTCTAATATTAAACATAATCGTCTAGAATTGATGAATGAATTCTATGACTTAAGAAAAGATAAAGATGAACGTTTAAATAACGAAGATTATGGAAAGGAACTTATTATGAGCTTCGAAATGGAAACATTAAATTGTCCGGTAACATATACACCAGAATGGTTCTCTATGGAAGATAAAACTGAAGTAGAAAACGTTAAAGTTAGAATAACGAAAGTCGATGAACGCAAAGATAAGTCTGGCAACCTTATGGCATTCTGTAAAGGCGATGTTGGTGGCGGCGTCGAAATCGATTTAATTGTCTTTAGTTCTATTTATCTAAATAATTTACCTTATATTAAATATGATGAAACAGTCTATTTATCTGGTAAAAAAGAATCTGATTCTAAGATGATTGTTAAGAAAGTTAGCCTGTCATAGACAGGCTTTCTTTGTAATATAATTCTGTAATCGATGTTATTTAAACCCTATGAAAAGGATAATATAAAATGGCAGATATTAAAGGTAATATCCTTGTCGACAATGGCGCAGGCGGCAAGGATCCGTTTTACGGAAAAACGACGGCCGATCAAGTTATGTTTAGCGACGGTGAAACATTAGAAGAAAAGTTTCGACGTTTAATCGTTGATCATGCTTTACTATCTGATCGTGCCGGCACTGCAGATAGAAGTGATTTAAGTGAAGATACTCATAAATTTATGGGCCATCCAATCGAAGACTTCTTGTTGCGCGACGAATTATATGCAGCTATTATAAAAGCTAATGATAATAACGATTGGAAAAATAGTGTTGGTTCTGTAACCGAACTATATACGACATATCCAGATGCAACAGTTGGCAATGTTGTAGCTGTTAACGGTGGAGATACCGCAGGATCTCTCTATCGGTTTAATGGAACAGACTGGGAGATTTTGGTAAGAAATGGTAAAAGTGTTCTTCCTAATAATGTTGTCGATAAAATTAATCAAAGCGTTATTATTCAAAAATTAGAATTCGGCACTAATAAATGGATTAAACAAGGTGAAGACAATTACGAATTATCCTTGGATATTCCTAATGTCGAAATTGTCCAGGTCGTAATTTATGACGGTATTAATAAGAAACTTAGTACTATTACTCCTGAATATAATGCAAATAAAGTAATTCTCCATAGTGTATTCCCAGAACGTGGGTATATTCTATACTACACTCAACAAAACGATGTATTGAATTACGGTGATTCTGTATGATTCAAAAATTAAAAGAACTTGTTGGTCTTCGCGAAATTAACGCGAAGATTAACGAATTTGATACTGAGATCGAAGATCTTAAACGTATCTCGGGTACGACTGTTACGAAACAGACTTTATTAGATTTTATTAAAACTAATAAAAAAGCTATCGAAGATGCTATTCAAGGTCTGCAAGGTCGATTAAACGATATTCGAAATACGATAGCCAATAAGTTATCTAGTTATTATACAAAAGCTAATAGTAATGATTTATTTGCTTCGTCTTCTACAGCGAATAGTTATTTACGCAAAGATCGTGATGAAACTATTAATAATAATTTTAATATTAACGGTCATATTAGTTTAAATAATACTAGCGGTCCAATCATTCAATTTGGTAACGGTAGTTGGGAAGTCCGCCCAGGATATTTTAAAATGATTTCTCCGGACGGTAATGTTCCGATCGAAATTAGAAATGGTGTTACTTATATTAACGGTCAAGAAATAGTTACTGGCGTTAGTTATATTTCTCCTGGTGAATGGGTCGAACTTCCAGGTAGCCGCAATACTCGAAACGTAAACTATTCTAGCGTATATGGTGACGATGCGAATCAAATGTTGATCGTATACCAATATCATGACGGCAATGATAACGGGCATTTATACATTAATCATATATTGATCGAGTTAAGTCTAGGTCAACCTTATTATAAGGATGGAGATTGCACGATTAATTTACAGAATGGCGTTATCAATCTTGATTGGAGTAAAGAAGGATTTAACGGTATTATAAAAGCAGTTTATTATCGATAGGAGTTTTGTATGGCAAAAAGAATGGAAAAATTTTCTGTGTCATATAAAGCGACACAAGAAATTAATAAAATTATAGATAGTTTAAAAGATATTATTAAAGATACTTCCGATAAAACAATTTCGACAAACGATTTTATCAAAGAATTTAATAAGATCAATTTGATCTATAATAATGCTAGAAAAAGTTTTTCTGAGTCTTTAGAAAATATCAAAAACGGATTTAATGAAACTATTAAGTCTTATTTTAACAAGCAAGAACAAGACGATCGTTATTTAACAAAAGCTAGTTTAAATAATGCAATTTTTAAGAATCAAAATTTAGACTATCAGCATAAACTTACAGTTGCTGGCGACAATAAAATTATAGGCCATAAAAATGGCAACACGTTAATGACCCTTAACGGTGTAAAATTAATTATCGATGGTGATTGGCTTAAATTAATCAATCCTGATGGATCTGAATTATATGCTAAGAATATTAATACGGGCACTCAGCGTTCTTTAGGTGAAGATATCTTTCAGTTAAAAGAGCGTACTTATATCCCGGCTGCTTGGAACGAAATCTCGAATAGCTCTATTAACAATGTAGGCGGTACAGTTCAATTACCGGCGAAATGGAACGACTTAGTTCTTATTGTCGATAATACATATCACGAAGGTGGTCATGATCTACAAAACGATCATCGTATTGCGCCAGCTTATGTATATATGTGTAGAGCCGAAGTTCCGATTAAATTCTTAACTCCGTATTCTACGGTCGGTGTCGAGGTAACAGCATCTTATGTTAAGTTAACTCAAAAGACTGGTCCTGTATTTACTGGGTATAATCAAAGCCGTAATAACGGCAATGTTATGAAGGTGTTATGGCGATGATAGAACATTTAAGAAGTAGAACGACTACGTTTTTACAAGTAAGAAAAATAAATGAAATAATTGATGCCATAAAATCTTTTAGAGACGCCGCTGAAGGAACTGGCGTTAACGGTTTAGTTAATCAATATACTAATCGTATTAATCAAATGAAAGATTATCTAACGAATACTGTTCCGACATCTATAGATGATTTATTGGCTTTCATTAATAATAAACTTTCTGGATATTATACGAAACAAGAATCAGATAATAAGTTTTTAAATAAAAATAATGCTGTCGATTATCTTCGTTATGACGATTTAAATCTTAACGGTAATTTAACGATTAATTCTGGTAATCAACCAGCTATAAAGTTTAATAAATCCAATGGCGTATTATTTACGATTGATGGTGTCGATATTTCTGTTTGGCCTTTCGTTATTGCAAAAGATAATAATAAATATTTAGAAATAAATAATAATGGTTTGGCTACCAATAAAACGATTATTACTAAAAATAATTATCGTAAATTCGTAAAACTTCCTCAATGGAAAGACGGTAATTCCATTGGAGAATCGAACAAAAATGATTGGCGTGAAGTATATGCATATAACCCATATAAAAATGATTTCCATACAGTATTCTTTATGATCAAAGATGCTTATAAACGAAAATATAATCCATATGAAGTTAGCGATAATTCAAGCCCGATGACAAATATGTCGGTATCGTTCCAAAACTATTATGGCGGCGATAAGAACTATCAAACAATTTCCCGTATCGATCAAAATCCATGGAACTGGAAATTCGAAGTTCATGAGATTTGGCGTCGACGTAAAAAACATCATAGTAGTTATAGCGATTATTGGGAAGGTTTAGGAGGATATATTATTAAATGTCGATAGATATTAATACATTGAGAAGCGAGATTAATAATCTTATTTCTAAAATAAATAGCCTCGAATCAACCGTTATCGATAACGATCAGTATGTTAATGCCTTAGATTTTTACGATAACTTTATTTCGGTAAATGAAACGTTAAATAATTTATCACTTGATACTGTCGATATTGCTGGATCTATATTTTTAAATAATAATAAGATTGGCTCTAATGAAATTTCTGTCGGTAATAAGTCACTTTCATTCGATCAGCGATTATCTTATAATAATCGATCTGTTAAAAATAATTATGACATGGCGTTACCAGAATATAAAGAATATACCTTATCTAAATTAGAAAAAGGCGATTATTATATTTTAGTTAGCGTAAGCGGATATTCTATCCCGTTGATTATTAATTATTGCGGGAAAGATTTTAAGAATGATCTTATCTCGATAAAAGATGGTATTATTACGTCAGATAAGGAATTTAAAATATATAAAAGGTAACATATGATTAGTTTAATACATGATGACTCTGTTAACCTTGCCGACTTACAAAATAAAATTATCGAAATTCAAGATTATTTAAATACTAGAAAAAATGATATAATTGACAATATGGTTTCTCTTAATATTGAGAACTATACGATCGACGATAACCAGTATTATAAAAAAACTAAACGATACGATTATTCGATCAATACTTTCGACATAAATAAAATTATTGGAAGTATAAATATCGATGAAGATCATATCGAGCTTGGTGGCAGAAAATTGTCCGGTAAATTATACAACGAAATAAAATTATTATCTAAAAATGATAATTCTTATGATTGGGTTGAAATACCGGTTAAAGAAAATATCGATTTATCTCATGCTCATGAAATAAATATTATTTTTAAAAATAATAATAAAGTTTCTAATTTATTTATCGTAAAAAAATCTGGTACTTATAAAGATATCGATCAAACGATTATCGTGTCTATTCTAGAAAATAACTTAATTATCGATAATATCGAAAAGGTTTCTAATATTTTTATAAGATAAAAGGATGCTATTCAATGAATGAAATTTCATTAAGCGCTATTAATGATTCACTTATGAGTTTAAATCATAATGTATCTGAAATTATTAATCAAGCGCATACTCAAATTAATGAACATTTAGACCAAAATGGTATTACTTTGAGTAATATAAATAGCGAGTATCTTAATAAAAACCAACGTAACGATAAGATAATGGTTAACAATTTATTCGTAAAAGAATTAAAATTAAACGGTAAAAATATATTTGATGGAGACGTAATCTCTTATGGCTCTAATTCATTATCTTTATCAGATGAATTGTTAGTGAATGATGAGCAGGTATTATTGGAAAATGATACCTGCTCTACTTTGTGTTATGAAGGCGTTTATTCTGCATACTTATTAAGCAATAAATCTGAAATCGTTATTTCTGGTTTATATGAAGAATCGAATATCGGTGATTTAATTATTCCGGTATCTATTTTAGAGAAGAACTCGACCACTACTGTTGGTAATGAAAAATTTGCAGTTCTTATTAAATGCACTGATGACGAATGTTCGATTGAACCAGGAAATCAACAGTCAGTTATTACGAACGTAATTATGAGGTAAGAGAATGAAACATTTTATCGATCAAGCCTCGTTAGATGAAACGAGTATTCAGTACCTGGTTTATAAATTAAATGAAGTTATTCGTGTCGTTAATAATAAACCAGATATCCATGATTTAGAATACTGGGCTGATACGTTAAAGCAATTCGAAAAAGATGGTTCTATTAATACTTATACGGATTTAATGGAAGCTCTTAAAAAGAAACCGGACTTTAATCAAGTAAGAGATACTGTTCGTGATGAGTTAACAAAATTTGTCGACCAAATGAATCAACATATTTATCAACCGACATTAGACCAGTTATTAAAAATAATTGGCGACGCATTGCAAGAATATATTCATGCGCAAGTCGACGATTATTTAAATAAATCTATCGATGATTTGAAAAACAGACTTAGTGCTGAATTAATCTATTGGAATTAAAGGAGATAACATTCTATGTCCAAAAAATTTGTAGGTAAAGCTCATTTTGGTTTATACGATCCAAAACGTGATAAAGGTATTGAAATTGGCGGTTCTGGTAATCAAGGTGGTTCCAGTACTCCAGTCGATAACAAAGCTGTTGAAGACGTAACAAAACAAGCTAGCGCAAACAAAGAAGCATCTGCTGCTAATAAAGTATTAGCCGAAGCTAATAAAGCTGCCGTTGCTAAAGTAGCTGCCGATCTTGCTGCTAAACAAGCACAAGACGTTATTACTTTTTTAAGTAAAGTTGAAGCTGCTGCTCAATATCAACCTAAAGGTGAATATATCACCGATGCTAAAGTAGCTGAAAAAATTACCGAAGCTCAAGGTAAAGCTGACGAAGCTGCTGCTGCTAAATTTGCGACTAAAGCAGAACTCGAAACAGCAACTGGTGGCGTATCTGCTAAAGATCTTAAAACTTTAAAAGATGCTATTGAACTGCTTCGCGATAACCCAGATAGCATTGCCGAAATCGCTAAAAAAGCCGATAAAGATAAAGTATACGATAAAGATGCTATCGATAAGTTGATCAAAAAACTTAACGATAAAGATACTGATCTTGAAAAAGCTATCGCTAAAGCGGCTACTGCTGACGACGTAGTTAAAGCTGCCGAACTTACTGAAAAGGTTAAAGCTATTGTCGATTTGACTCCGTTCGCTAAAACTGCTGAAGTTGAAGCTACATATGCTAAAAAATCTGATTTAGCCGATAAAGCCGATAAAGCTGTTATCGAAACTGAACTTGCTAAAAAAGCTAATGCTAGCGATTTGACTCCGTTGGCTACAAAAGAAGAGGTATCCGCTAAGGCGGACGCTACTGCTCTTGCTACTAAAGCCGATCAAACAGCATTAGATAATCTTAAAGCTGAAGTTAAAGCTAACGATGCTGCTGTAAAAGCAGAAGCTGCTGAACGTAAAGCTGCCGATACTCTTAATGATGCAAAAGTAAAAGGTATCTCTGACGATGTATCTAAATTGAAAATTGATGCGGCTCAAGCTAAAGTAGAAAACGAAAAAGCGTTAAGCCGCAAGGCGGACCAAGAAGCTGTTAATACTGCTCTCGAAGGTAAAGCTAGCAAAGCCGAAGTTGCTGAAGCTAAACAAGCTGCTACCAATGCTGCAAAAGAAGCTGCTAAAGCAAATACTGCTCTCGAAGGTAAAGCTGATGCTGCTGCATTAGAACCATTGGCTACTAAAGAAGCATTAAAAGATGCTAAAGATGAATTAACTCAAGCTATCGAAGCTGCTAAGACTGCTGCTGCTGAAGCTAAAACTGAAGCTAAAACTGGTGAAGCCATAACTGAAGCTAAGACAAAAGCTGAAGCTGCCGACGCTAAAGCTAAAGAAGTCGAAGCTGCTCTCGTTAATTATGTAACTAAAGCTGTTGCTGATGAAGCATACCAACCTAAAGGTGAATATGCTACCAAAGCCGAAGTTCAAGCTATCGGTTCTTTAGATCCAGCTACACTTCAATCCTTAAAAGATCTTGCTCAACAATTAGCTGGTCATGCTGATTTAACTGCAGTACTCGATAAGTTAAATAAAGTATTCACTAAAGACGAAGTTAACGAAAAATTGGCGGCAAAAGCCGACGTAACTGCTCTTTCTGAATACGCAGAAAAAGCTGACGTCGAATCTAAACTTGGCGATAAGGCCGACAAAACAAAAGTAGCTGAAGATATTCAAGCTGCTAAAGATGTAGCTGATGCAGCTGTTCGTGAAGTAAATACGACTGCTCAACAAGCTAAAGCTAAAGCGACTGAGAATGCCGAAGGCCTCGAAGAAGCTAAAACTAAAGTCGAAAAAGCTATCGAAGATCTCGGTAAATTAACGACTAAAGTTAACGACCTTGCTCTTAATGGTACAGGCGGCACAGGCCTTGATGCTCAAGCTGTAGCCGATAAAGTAAAAGAAGTTGTCGATGCTATCGTAGCTCAAGAAAAATTCGTAGGCGAAGCTAAACTTAACGAAAAACTTGCCGACAAAGCTGATGTTAGTGCATTAACTGCAGTTCAAGCTAAAGCCGATAAAAATGCTTCTGATTTATTGGGCAAAGCTGATGTATCCGCGTTAGCCGATAAAGCCGATAAATCTGTATTTGAAGCTAAAGCTACCGAGTTGGATAATAAATTAAATACTTTAGAAACAGCTACTGTTCCTAATTTGATCGATACTAAACTTACAGATAAACTTGCTGGTTATCAAGAAAAAGGCGAATACGTAACTAAAGAAGCTGCTGATCGCGATTATCAACCTAAAGGTGAATATGCTACAGCTGAAAAACTTACTGAAGTTAAAGATATTGCCGATGCTAATAAAGCTGCTATCGAAGGTTTAGATAAAGATAATTTAGTTCACAACGCTGATCTTGTTGTATATGCTCGAGCTGCTAAAGTAACAGAAGATATCGCTGCGGCTGTAGGCGGTTTAGGCGAAGTATACGTAGCTAAAGCCGACGCTGAAACATTCGCTAAGAAAGCTGAAGTAACTACAGAAATCGGTGAAAAAGAAACTGAAATTAAGCGATATGCTGACGGTAAATTCGCAACAAAACAAGAATTAGAAAACGCTACTTTAGCTGCTGGTAACACTGGTCTTAACCGTGCTCAAGTCGAAGGTATCGTCGATGAAAAATTAGGCGATATTAAAGATGCAGTACAAACTATCACCAACATCCAATCCGGCGTTAACGATAATAAATCTGCTGTAAATTCTATTCTTGCTGAACTTGCTAAAAAAGCCGACAAAGATGCTCTTAACGATAAAGTAGCTACTACTGATCTAGAAGAAGCTAAAACAACTCTTAACGCGGCAATTAAAGTTCAAGAAAATGCATTAGCTGCTGCTAAAACTGCTTTAGAAGAAGCTATTAAAACTAAGTCTGAAGAAGCTGCTGCTGCTTACCAAACTAAAGTAGAATTTGCAAACTGGGCTCGCGATACATACGGTACAGAAATTGCTCGTATTAAAGACGACATGATGACAGCTGACGAAACAGATGCTGCTATCGATGCTAAACTTGCGACTAACTTGGAAACTCTTAAAGGTATCTTCCAACTTAAAGGTAACTATGTTACTAAAGAAGAGTTAACTAAAACTCTTAAAGATGGTTATATAACTAAAGACGAATCCGATCGTTTGTATCAAGGCGTAGGTAACTATGCTACTATCGAATATGTCGACGATCAAATCGGTAAAAACAAATCTAAGATCGATGAAGTGAATACGGCTCTTGCTGGTAAACTTGATTTAACAGCTGCTCAAAACGTATTCCAAGCTCGTGGCGATTATATGACTCGTGGCGATTTAGATAATGTTGCGACTAGTCCTGCATTTACTAACGCTATTAACAATGCTATTACGGCTAAAGCATTCTTAGATAAAGATACTGCTGACGGCTTATATGCTACTAAAGGTACTTACGTAACAGCTCAAGGCGTAACCGATATTATCGAAGCTGATCCGACTATTGCCGGTAAACAAGATAAATTAACATTCGGTTCTGGTTTATCTTATGACGAAGGTACTAAAACTGTTACAGCTTCTGGCGTAAGTGTTGATTTAACTCCTTATGCTAAAAAAGCTGAATCCGATGCTAAATATGGTCCAAAAGACACTTTAACAGAAGATCAAAAAGGTGTAGTAGAATCTATCCTTCGTGATAAGAACTATGCTACAAATGCAGATCTTGGTAGCTATAGTGCAAGCATTGATACTAACATCGGTCAATTAAGAGCTAGTATCAATACTTTAAAAGATACTACTGTTCCAGCTATCGATACTCGTGTAACTGCATTAGAAGGCAAAGCTGCTCCTACAGATTTCACTGAAGATCAAAAAACTAAATTAGATGAAATTCTTACTGGCAAAGGCTATGCATCTCATGAAGATATTGACAACGCTAAAGCTGAACTTAAAGGCGAGTTAGTTACCGAAGAAACTGCACAAGCTCTTGTAAATGGTGCTGTTACAACTGCTGAAAGTAAAGTTAATGAAGCTAAAGAAGCGTTGGAAGGCAAAATCACAGAATTGAAAAATACTGTAGATGGAATCCATGCTCCAGATTTAAGTGCTTACGAAACTCAAGCTCAAGCAGAAGCTAAATATTTAAAACTTGAAGATATCGAAACTAAGTTAAAAGAAAAAGGCTTTATCACTCAAGCTGACTTGCAACCTATTCTCGATGCAATTAAAGCATTAAAAGGTGAATAATATATTGCCTTTCCTTAGAGTTCTAAATCTTCTCTCGTCTACACTTTAAGGAAAAGACTATGCAATTATTTAACTTTTTCACATTTTTAAATAATTATGCCCCCGATGCCGTAGAACGCTTAGTTATGTTTTTTTGCATAAGCTTTATCCTTATTATTATCGATACGATAATGAAGTTATTTAGTTTAACAATAATTAAACATAGCTTATGGCATTACAAGACCATCATAGAAGTGTTCTGGGGTGGTTGGGGACAGCAAAAATCAAGCCGCGTGTTTTATCGCGGCTTTGTTTTTAAACTTTTTCAATATTCTTTATTATGCTTATTCGCCTTCGGTATCGACGTAATTAAGATACCGATTACGGTTCATAGTGGATTTGCTCAGTTAGTCGATGCTATTTCTATCATATGCTACTTAGTAGTTATTATGACTGAGTTGTGGAGTTTTAAAGAAAATTATATGTTGATAAAATATAATCAGGATATAATTTCTAAACTCGACGATGCTGTATTAAATCGATTAGAGGCTGTTTCTCTTGGCGAACTTAAGCTTAAATTGAGGGAAAAGAAAGATGACTAAATTATTTAGAATGATGTTATTTGAAAACGGACAGTTAAGTTATACGCGTGTCATCTCCTTCTCCTTGTTGCTTTTGTTGATCGGAGTAACATTATATTTAGTTATTACCGGTCACAACTGGCAACACTATGAAACACTTGCTAGCTTAGCTGGCGGTGGTTCTGCCGTTACTCAAGTCGCTAATAAATTTATTAATAGTAAATATAATAGCGAAGTTGGTAGCTATAAGGAAAAAAATGATGCCGAATAAGTATTATTTAAAATGGTTAGTGTTGTGCGGAGCAAATTTGCTCTGCATGGCACTATGCTATTTAACAAATTGGTTCGTCGTTTTATTTGCCGATAAATACGGAAATCTTCCTAAAATTTTTAAATTATGGCAAACTTACGATAACTGTTTAGATGTCGCCTGGATGATCTACGAAAACAATGTTCCAAAATTCGCTCAATACGATTTTAATAAACATTATCTATATCATTTTGAAAGCAAAGGCGACGGATATATGATTCCTGGATACGTCGATCTTATCGACGATAACTTTACTCTAAAAGAAAGATTCCAACGATATGTATGTCGTTGTGCTTGGCTATATCGAAATTGTGGTTATGGGTTTGCTTATTATGTTTTTGGCAAAACTGTAAACCCGTCCGACGTAAAAGTTTGCGTCAGCGAAAAAGATTTCTTTGTAGCTATCGATACTAAAAATAATATTTTCTGTATTAAAGATGATCGCAGATGGTGTCGACTATTTAAAAAAAGTATTTATCTTGGATATAAGTTTATTAGCGCAAATGGAGCAAAACATCCTTTAAGATGTATGCTTGCAAATCGCATTAATTTCTTTAGACGTGTTAAATAATATTGTAATATACTTGCGTTCAATTATTTAATGACGAAAGGAATATAGGCGTGAATAAATTAAAAGTCGAATCTCTTAAGGTCAATATTTTAAATGCATTGCAATTAAAGACTGCTAAGAGTAATAATAAATATAAAAAAAGCGAGATCTATATTCAAGATCCCGACGAAATGATTCAGAATTTTGAAGATATTCAAAATTTAAAAGAATCGAAACAAAATAAATTAAAAGCCGGCAAATCTATTAATATTAATAGCGATAACGAAATTAGTGCCGAAGTCGATTTAAACCCTTATTATACAAAGACGCAAACAGCTAAATTATTTATAGGCCGTGACGAAACGTATACTAAAGAGGAGATCGATGAAAGAACAGGTGTTAATGGCATTATTGCTGGTGATAATATTTCTATATCTACTGAGAGCGGTCGTGCAAAAATCGCTACGACAATTGCGTACAAGCTCAGAGATAAGGCAATGTCTATCGGTAATTCTATTTTGGGCCGTGGTACTTCCGTTGGCGTTAATGCTTCAGCAACTGGTGAAAATAGTGTTGCATTAGGTGCGGATTCGGTTGCTACGGTCGATAATCAAGTATCGGTTGGCAACACTGAAGTTAAACGTATTATTAGTAATGTGGCAGACGGAGTCGAAGCTAACGATGCGGCAACTGTAGGGCAGTTAAATAAAAAATTAAGTTCAGCTTTGGATCAACTTAACCGATTAGCTGGTCAATTATATCCGGTTGGTTCTATTTATATGAACGTTAATAATGTCGATCCTTCCGCTATTTTTGGTGGTAGCTGGGAACGTATGCCTTCTGGTCGTATGTTAGTTAATAGTGGTGACGGCTTTAATCTCGGACAAGTTGGTGGCGAAAAAGAACATCGTTTAACCGAAGATGAATTAGCTTCTCATAGTCACGATGTTAATAATATTAATGGTGATACTACAAGTACAGCAAAATTAATTGGTAAATTTTCTTCAACTATTAGACCAAATGGAGACATAACAGATGTTCCTTATAAGGATGGTTTTGGAATAGTTTCAAAAGAAAGTGAATATGGAATTCATGCTAAGGATGGTGGAAATTCTTCACCAGGACGAAATTACATTATCGATGCTTCTCATAATCATACTATCAATTTAAATATAAATATGTTACCATCCGGTAAAAACCAACCTCATAATAATATGCCTCCATATATCGTCGTTAATATGTGGAAACGTATAGGCTAAGGAGATATATATGTCTGATCAAATACAAAATATTTCGAATGAAATTTTAGAATATAAAGATAAAATTTTCTTTAAGATGTTTAGCGATATCTTAAAAGAAAAGAAAGCGCCTTTTCCTGAAAATATTGCGCATTATCTAAATTTGTTGATTTCGACTGTAGGAATAAAACCTGAAAGAATTATGTTAGAATCTGTTAAAAAAGAAAATAACCAATATATCGTATCATTAAGAGGTCCATTCGATAGCTATATCGAAATTAACGGTATTCCGACTCATTTTAATAATGAAGGTAATATAACTGATTTTAGCGTACCGATTTTGATTAAAGCAGACGATATTCTTAATTTCTATATTTCGGTCGTTAATTTTCCTTATAAAAAAGAAAAACCTGCTAGCTACACTAACGATAAAACAGTTCAAGATATGATTAATACTATCGAAATTTCCGATTCATTAGAAGCATACGAAAAAATTGAAGAACCTGTTGTCGGCGTATTAAAATATCTTAACAGCATTGAAGCTACTTACGATGTAATACCTCATTGGATAAGTAAATTAGACGCTCAAAATACTACAGGTAAGGGATTTATTAATTTTACAAATGGTTCAAATGTACCAATAAAAATAGTATTTAACAATCAGGAACATATTCTTTTAGAAAATAATTCTATCGATGTTCCATTTGATTTAGATGAATTTTTAGAAGTTTATAAAAATCCTGAATATAATCAAGTTCATATAAATAACTCAGAAGGAATAAACGTATCGAATGTTCAAATCATGGATCTTTTAACTCAAGAAGAGTTAAATAATGTTCGATTAACTGTAAATACTGCTATCGATAGAGCTAACGATCAAGAATTCCCGGCAAGAATTAAACCAGTTCTTGCTAATACTAAATTTTTTGGTGAAGCCGGATACTATGTTAATTTCATGGGCTCTATTATAAAAGTACCGTCTCAAACTGAAGCCAATGGTGGTATCCCTGTATCCAAGGCTGAAGTTCTCGCTATGGATGAAAATAATAAAAAACTATTTATTTGTGATAAAGATGGGAATATGATTGGTAAATCAATTACTCCGACAACCTTCGTTACTAATAATGTAAAAACAATAAAAGCATTGATTAAATAAATAAGGAGTATACATGCCTGATAATAAAATACAAGATATAGCTAACGAGATTACGGCCTATAAACCAAATACAACTCTTTCTTTAGTTAAAGCTGTTTTAGAGGATCTTAATGCTCCATTTCCTGAAGAAACAAAATTTTATTTAAAAAAGTTATTTGGCAATATTGGTGTTGCTTATGGTACTGGTGTAAATATTAATGTCGTTACTGAACAAGACGATAATTATATTTTAACATTTTCTGGGCAACCTTTTAGCTATATTGAAATTAATGATACTACATATAGATTTCCTGAATCTGGTAATTTAACGGTTACAGTAAAACAAGATGCAGAAAATCCTTTCCCATATGCTAAAATTTTATGGGTTCCTATGAACAAAAATCTTCCTGAAGGTTACGAAAAACCAGAAGAAAGTAAATACTTAGAAAATTGTTCTAAAGATTTTACTTATCCTGTGGCAGATGATAGTGAACATAGAAATAAAAATTATGTTAAATTTGGATATATTTTCTATGAAAATCCATCGGAACTTTTATTCTCTGATAATGTTTCTATATATCCAGATCAAAACGATCCTAGAATTCTTAAAGTTAGTGGATTGCTTCCAAATAAGAAATACGAAATTAATGGTGTAAAATTTACTGCCGATAGCGGCGGTATTGCAACGATTGAAGATGGCGTACGATTAGCGGAAACATTCGATGAATTAAAAAATAGTATCGATATTGTTTCTAATTATAAAGGCAAATTTAAAGATGTCCTTCATTCCACAAGAAATGTTCCGGCTCCTGACGATAGCGCAACAGTATATACTGTGCCTAGTGTTTTTGGACGATATTTCTTTATAAATCAATCACTATTTTCTAGTTCTAATTCTGATTATCCGCACCATATTGTTAATCGATATTATGAACCATTAGAAGTCGAATATTTAGGTGAAACTTTTACGATTCCTGTTGGACAAAAATCGATGGAGTTCGACGATAAAATACGTGGAAGCATGTTGTCTAAAATTAAACCTGGGACTACCGAGGTAAAAGTAAAAATTAAAAATAACTTCAAATATCCTTGGGTAAAAGAACAACGACATGATCGAAGTAATACAATACTTAGTAAAGATTGTATTCAACAGTTATTTAATAATGACGATGTTTTTTATCAATGGTATACATTTGATGAATTAAAAGAATTTGGCTTCGATGGCAACAAAGTAAATCTTCAAAAAAATGATTATGGATATAATACTGAAATAAATAAATATGTATATGTTATCGACAATGTTTTTAAAACATTAGAAGAAACTGATGAATCTGGTGCTGTCGACTTAATAAGTTCTCAAAATTTACCGAAAAATATTAGCGGATTACAAATTATACCATTTGCTCAAAATAAACAATATACAACAACTTATAATTACAATATTGTTAGCGGTATTGATAACATTAAATCAGTGAACTCTATTAAAGCATATAAAAAGAATGGATCATATCATCTTATTATAAATTATAATACCAAATCACAAGATAATTTGATATTTAAAATCGGCGAACATAGTGATTTTATTGATGATTTTACGATTGAAGCTGCTTCTGGTTTTGTAATAAAAGGTGTGTTTTTTGATTCATTATAATATAAGGATAATTTAATATGTCTGAAAACAATCAAATTCAAGAAATTTCTAAATTAATAGCTTCATTATTTTCTCAAGGTTTTAAACCAGAATTTGAGAAATTTTTAGCCGATAAAAATATTCCATTTGCAAATCAAACAGATTTATATATACAACGATTATTTAATAGCGTATTAAATATCCCGAACGTTGAAATTATTTCTTACGACTTTAATGGCTCTGATATTACAGTAAAATTATCTGGACCATTTAAATCTTATGTAAACATTAACGGTAAGGATACTAATTTTAATGATAATGGAATTGCGACTACTGTTGTTAAAAATGCAAAAGTTTCCTCTCAAAATGAAATCTTTTTAAATTTATTAATTCAGTCTGCACCATTTAGAACAGAAAAAGATTCTTCTTTTGTTATCGATTCTTTTTCTGCAGAAGAAGATATTGAGAGCAAAACTTTTGATCTTGCTTATGAAGAAGAAGATAGATTATATAAATTTTTAATTTCTAAAAAAATATATAACGATAGTTTATCAAATATTCTTAGAGCCGAATTTTTAAATAATAAAATTATTGTTAAAAATACAGCGCCATTCGATATTTATGTTAACAATCAAAAGATTAAGAAAAATTCTAAAATAGAAATTCCACTTACTATTAAAAATTTATTAGATAGTAATAATACTTATTCTGGAACTATTTATGATTGGAACAATAAACAGCTAATGGGCGATTACGGATCAATTATCTCGACACAAGCTTTTAGCGCAGATATAGAGCAAAAATTTAATGAATTATTTGACAGAACAAAAGATTATAATCAAGATGGATTATATTTTGACAAAGATTCTGTTCTTAGAGATTATAATAGTTCTAAAATTAATTTTAAAAAGACTATTGAATTCAAAAATAATAATCCTATAAAATATCATATAATCGATCATTATGGAATAAAATCTGGTCAAGTAACTCCAGCAGATCTTAAAGATATTGTTGCTTATCAATGTCCATCTTCATTAGAAACATATTTTTATGATTCTACCGGTAAACAGAAATATATTGGAAATTTTGGCATCAATGATGGTTTTATTATTTTTGATGTAGGTGAATAATATATGACATACGAAGAACAATTAAAACAAGTTCGCGATAACGTAGTTAAAAATATTTATCCGACTATTCAACAACAAGGTTCTTCGAATACTATGATTACTCTTCATTGGACAGCTGGTCATTACGACCAGTTGTTCGATGATTATCATATGTGTATCGATGGATCTGGTAACGTACATGTAATGCAAGATTTAGATAATCGTGCTAGCCACTGTTATCGTGAAAATACAAATAACTTTGGCATATCTGCATGCTCTAATTATGGTTCCGAATTAAATGGCGACGGCTTTACAGGTTATTCCGTTTACACGCCTGGTTCTGAGCCTGTTAATGCATTACAACTCGAAGCAATGGCGACTGTTATATATTTATGTTGCGTATCTTGGGGTTTACCGTTAAGCCAAGTATTCACTCACGGTGAACGCTGTTTGGCACGTCAAGACTTATACGACTATCCGGCAGAACGTTGGGATCTTGATATACTCGTTCCAGAATGTCATACTCGTACTGAAGACGGTTTACATACTGCAGGAGGTAATTGGATTCGTAACCGTGCTCGTGAAATCGCTAAGATGAACGGAATTAATTATTTGTAATAAGGAGACATTATGTCTATTATTTCTGAAATTGCTCAAGGTTTAAGTTCTATTCTCAAGAAGAATCAAAAGCCAGTAATGCAATATGCTGAAAATATCGCGTTAGTAGCCGAAGTTCCTTTCGATAAAGAAAAGGTAAATCAGTGCCAAGGGTTTACGTATAATCCTCAAACAGAAAAATTTATCGTAGCTTGTATTAATGCTGATAGTACGACACAAATCTTATACGAGTTAAATAAAGATTTTACTGTCGCTCGTAGTGTTGAGAATACTGGAGTCGATAAACTTGGCCATTGTAATACTTTATTCTTCGACGGTAAGATTCGTGTTACAAATGGCGCTGCTAATGGCAATCGAATTTATACCGTAGGGGATGATTTAACTCCTGGCGAATACAAAGATTATACCGATAACTTTTATAATGTCGGCTATAATCCGGTAACAGGTCAGTATGCAAGTATTCTTCCTGGAGCCGATAACAATACTCGAAAAATTCGTATTTATGCGAATAGCGATTTAACTGACGGTAAAGAATATATTGTTACCGTAAACGAGAAAAATAACGATTCTAACGGCGCTTTGTTCATTGGTAATAAAATTATCTTCAGCTTAATGAGACGTATCGTAGAAGTCGAAATTAGCGATAATACGGCTACTATCGTTCGTGAACTTGAGTTCGAACCTAAAGCTGAAATCGAAGACTTCGCATTAGTCGATGGTGCTATTTATATGACGGCAAATAGCCACGACTATATTCGTATTTACAAATACGATTTTGCTCGAAGCTACTTTAATAATATTAATAACGACTTTTTAAATAACGGTATCGTAGTCGGTAATCAAGTCGGTTATCACGGTCAATCTGTCGATAAATCTACTAATTATGTTATGGCTAAAATTAATGCTAATAACAACTTAGAAGTCGGCGACAAACGTAATTTAACGACCATTTTAGGTAAAGAATTAAAGCATTATAACGGTATTAATTCTTATACCGTACTTACGACATATCATTACGATAAAGCGATTTATAATAAAGTTAAAACCGACGAATTGTTCGTTAAAAAGACAGAGATTCAATCTTTAACAGGCAGTAAAAAATCTCTTAACGTCGTTACGGAAGGTGTCGATAATACAGGTGCTACCGATGTAACAGTTAAGTTAAACGAAATCTTTACTAAAGCAAATGCCGAAGGATATACCGAAGTTCTTTTCCCAGACGGTACTTATAAGATTAGTGACAAAGTAAAAATCATTTGTCCTCAAGATCGTAGTAAAGAACTTGTCGTTAAATCTGAAACATTGCATGGTGCTGTTATTAATTGTGATCACGACGAATCTAATTCTAGTGTCGATACTATCGGCTTTATTTTGAGCTGTACCGACGACAACAATGGTAATCATCACGATGTTTATAATACGACTATTAAAGGTTTCTCCTTTAAAGTAGCACGAGAAGATATTAGTGGCAGCTATATTAAATTTATAAATGACGACAATAATCTCGATATGCGTCATTATAATCTCGTCTTAAAAAATATGAAGATGGCTAACACCAAAGATAATCAAGGTCAAAATATTGATTTGAGTCGTGAGATACATTATTCTACGATCGACAATATTATTACTGACTATGGTCAATATGCTATACAAATAGAAGCTACAGATGGTATCGGTAATACAGTTAGTAATATTATTTCTAATAATTGTAACATGGGTGTTTCTTCTTATTCTTATGCCGATATCGATAATGTAACGATTCATTATAGCGACGATTTTGATTTAGCTAATGTATCGTCCGTTATGCTTTATGTTAATAAGTTAAGTAATCTTAAATTAACTGGTCGCTGGAATCTATCGACTAATCTTCTCGATATTTTTGCTATAGCTTCTACTGAGTTAAATAATATTACTTTGGATATTACGCATTCGGGTGATGCTCAATATTTGCCAGACGGAGATTATCCAGTTCCATTTATTAAGATTGAATCTAATAATGAAGATAAAGCTGAGATCAAAGTTAATAATTTGAAATTCCCTAACTTTGCTCAAAACTTCGCAGCGCTTACCGATCGATATTTATTTTCTTGGATCGATTCTCCTATATTATCGATTGCTCCTAACGGTGTTGAAGAATCTGATAAATTAAAGTTATTTACTAACTTAGGTTCTACCGATGAGTATGGAGCTAAAGGTTACGTAAATCGAAGATTCGAAGTTCGTGCCGAAGAAAATGCTAAGACAAGAATTTTCGTCGGTCGAGATCGTACGATTCGGGAAATGAAGCCTAATGATAAAAATCAACTTTTCCAAGAAGAAGGTTCTGCTATTTACTTTAACGCTAAAGGCGAACCGAAGATGGATGTTAAAGATAATGATTATAGCCGATATGCAGCAGGCGTAGCCGGTGATTTATATATTGAATCTGATCCTAAAACAACCGGTCATTTAGGTTATATATCGACATATAAATATACGACCAATACAGAATACGTCCACGATAAACCGACTTCTGTCATTAATCATGGCGATCGTACTGTAACAATCGGATTCGACGTATATCCAGTATGGCAAAACGGTTCTCATGTCGGTAAACCAGTTGAAGCTGGTGCTTCTATTGAAGCATTAGGTAAAGGTAGCTTCCCTATCGTGGAAGCCGATCCTACTGCTAAAACAATGAAGCTTAGTATCCCTGAGACTTATAAAGCCGACGTTATTAATGCTCCGGCCGATTTTAGTATGGAGATTTATTTTAAACCTGGTAATAGTCTGAATACTATGTCTAATATGACATACGAAACTATCCCGGTTATCCATTCCGGTCCGACAGAAAATCGTCCGACTGAACACTTAGTTGTCGGCCAACAGTATTTCGATACGACACTCGATATGCCGGTATTTTGGAACGGTACTAAATGGGTCGTTAATGCTGCCGATGTTAGCGATAGATTAAAAGATTATGTTCGTATCGACAAACTTATGGCAACCGATATGACACAAGCACCGGCATTTGCTGGTCAAATGATAATAGATAATAATACACTTTATATCGCAGAGTCGACAGAAGGCCCTGGATCTTGGCGTATCATCCAGTTACAACCTAACGATCATTTATAATAAAGATATATCCCCGTACTTAGTGCGGGGATTTTTTCTGTAATATAGTAGTATATATTTTAAATCTACGAAAGGACATATTCATATGCCAGAAACTAATATATACGATTATGAATTTAGCGTCCGCGAAAGCGAGCCTAAACGTGCCGAGATGCTTAATCGATTGAAAGACAGAGTACAGCATGTCGACAAAAAAGAAGTTATCTCGTCCGACGAATTTGTCGAAGGCGAAACGAACTTTAGTGAAGATAAAGCATTGAGCGCTTTTCTTTTATATAAGTTATTTCCGTCTAAAGCTCATCTATTAAAAGATCATTATACAAAAGATCAAGTCGATAACTTGTTGGGCGATCTTATCGCTAAATATTATTTAAAAGATCAGATCGATTCGCTACTTGCCAACTTAAAGAATGAATTAAAATCTTCTTTAGATGCGAACGGTAGCGAAGCTGTTAAAAAGCTTAACGATCTTAAAGGAGAGTTATCTAAACATCGCACTTTGGATGAAATCGATCATCCTGATGCTAGTGTTACAACTCGAAAATTACGAGATCATTCTGTTACGAAAGAAAAACTCTCCAATGGCTTAACGACAGAGTTAGATAATAAGTTAAATAAAAATGGCGACACTATTACTGGTTCTCTTAAATTTGCTTATAGTAATCCGATTCTTATGGAGACAGGACCCGGCACTGGCAAATACCATCGTATTAGTTCCGGCTCTACGCTGGAAGAAATCGCGCAAGGTAAAGCTCATCTAGACTTAGGTGATTACGACGGCAACACTTACGAAACTAATTTGTGCTGTGTTAGTCGTCCAGGCTGGTATAATTCTACGACAAAAGAAGTTAAACAATTTGCTCTTCAAGAAGAAATCGAAGCGTTAAATAATAAAGTAAGTAATATGCCTAAAGGTGGCGGTGGCTCTACATTTGCTAAGATTTCTGCTAATAAAATTTGGAGCGGTCGTGTTACTGTTAGGAATAGTAGAGGATCTCGTTCTAAGCCAAAATTTAAAGTTTGCGATCTTCCGGCAAACTGGGATCAAATTATCGTTTATTCTTCTATTCAACAACGAGCATCAGATAATGATGATGGTTGGTATAATTATATGACAAATTGTTTTGCCATCTTAATAAAAGACATAGCAGCTGACGTTATTGCTGGGTACCAGGGCGTACAAGAAGTAAAATCTTTCTTTGTCGAAGGTAATACTTTATATATGCGTGGTCTTACTCCGAACGGTGACGACGTAAGCGTATTTAACCTTTAATTTTAATCCTTCATATGATATAATAATACTATATTATATGAAGGATTTTTTTTATTATGGAGGAAATAGTATGATGAAATATCCACGAGCCGCTATGGTTCATAAATTTTTATTTATGATGCTAGTTGAATTAGCTCCTTATACTCGAGGCACGCTTAGTTTTTTACCGATATCTTACGAAATGTTTCGTTTATTAATGGATATCGTAAGAGACGAACACAATATATCGTTGTATAACGAAATGCGGTCATATGCTTTAGATTATCAAGGTCTTATCGATAGAGAACATAGTAACTATGATATCATAGATGAACGAACTAAGGTACTTATTATAATGATCGTTAATTCGTTTTATATGTTTAACGAAGTCGATGAACGATATTTTAATCTTTATAAGGATAAAATAAGAGGAGTACGAGATGTTAAATTCTTTAAGTATACATAATATTGAGAATTTTAAGCTCGATATTATTCATTATATTGCTACTATCGTGGATAAAACGTGGTGGACCTCTAAACATTTTAATCAACGATATTATGAAGTAGCCGATATCTATAATCTATCGGTACTTGCGCTTGCCGATTTTATTCATGGCGATTATTTAAAACTCGCATCCATAAGTTATACTTCTATTTATTATTATATTATAGATTGTAGCAATAAAAATATGCTTACCGAAGACGAGAAGAAATATATCGAACTTAGTATTTTATATTATAATAAATATCGACAAGATAAAGATTTAACAGGTATAATAATTAAACAAATGAGGTTAGATAATGGACTATTATGAAACTAGAGCATCTCTAATATTTTATTTGTACAAAATGGTCGATGAGGATTCTTGGCGGCTTAATAATAGTTTAAATAAATTTAGAGTTGTATCTGATTTATATAGAATATTATTGGACGTGTTATCCGAGTTCGTTAATGTGCGCTATGGTAATCTTATGGATGCGAGTGAAGAAGACGTAAGAGAAGTTATCGTTAATGATCTTTCGTCAAAAACGTTTAAAGACAAAAAGGCGCTTTATTATATAAAGATTACCTATTTTTTATATAATAATATTTCTGATCTGCCATGGAACTTATCAGATAAAATTTGTAAAACTATACGAGAAGGAAAATATGTCGCCAAAAGCTAAAACGATAGCCGTACTTAAATATATAAATTCTATAGAATCAGCTAAATCTCGGTATATAAATAATGCTTCTGAAAATATAGTCTGTACTATTTATTATATTTATAAAGATATAATAAGAGAATTATCGCCTGGCCATCACGTATTAAAAAACGTTGGTGCTATTAGATCACATCTTTTAATTCAACAAGATACAAAATATATTTTACCGGAAAAATATCGTAAGTTGATTACGTTAATTTCTTTCTACTATCGTCCAGGATCCTTTTTTCCTCTTGTCGAAATGATAACAGAACGAAGTAAAAATTTGTTTGGAGGAAAGTTATAGATGGATAGACAAAAGGGACTTGTCGAATATATATATAAACTTATTAATTCTAATTTTCGATATAGAAAATATAAGATACACGATAAGACTTTCGTCGTTCATTTTGTTTATAATTTATTCTATGCTATATTTAAAGCATCTTATCCAAGAGACAGAATACAACCGATTGCGTCGAAATTTCATTTTAATCTCGTTATGTCTCATAAAGCAAAAAATAAATATTATCCGTCTAAGAAAGAAAAGAAGATGATACAGGTTGCATTATTTAACTATAATGCAGTGGAATATGAAGATTCTAAATTAAGAGAGCTTGTCGATCTGGCTCAGCATTATATGGAGAAGGTTAAATAATGAGTATTACTAAATATCTTAACGAAGAGGAATACGATATACACTGCGCTAAATTAAAAGAAGATATGATACTTTATATAAATCAGTTTCTTCACTTAAATTATTGGAGGATGAATTATCCATCAGATCGTTACGTTATGATAGCTGATATATATAATATAGCACATCGTTTATTATACGATTTTAAAGATAATTGGCACGATCATTTATCTGATACTAACTTTGTCGAAGTTAGTGAATATGCTAAATATTTTAAAAGTCAGATACCGTTAGCCGACGATGTTAAGGTTTTCATTCAGATCGTTATATTATATTATTTTAAATACTTCGAAAATTCTAATTTTATAATTATATATAATAAAATACTTGATGGTATGTGTGAATTTTATGATACGAGCGTAGCAAAGCGAAGGTGAGATTTAAACAATGACAATAATGAACGGAGCTCGAGAAATCAAGATAGTATTACTCATACGCAAATTAATTAAGGAGCACAAAAAATATATTAATTACCGCGTTCAGGACGAAGGATTTATTGTTTTCATGGTGTTTAATTATTATTACGAAGTCATGAAACGGATTCATCCTAAAGCACAAGTATGGCAGCTAAAAAATACATTCGACGTATGTATCGTTATGCGATATAAAAAAATAAAATACAGATTAAGTAAGGAAGACAAACGATGTATTCTTATAGCTTTTAGCCTATTTAATCGTATAGAATATAATAAAACATTAGTCGATAATGTTATTGCTAATTTATTTAAGCTAAGAGAATATCATTAACCCGTAGCAACCTGTAGCTGCGGGTTTTCTTATATTTTATTATATCGTACATATGTTCGCCATATAAGGAAAATTTTTTGTGTATATATTTTTATAATAAAGTTCTTCTTTCTTTTCTCTTTTTTTGTTTTGTTTAATGAGCGTAAGTTTGTTAGGCTAAGGTTATATTATCAGTTGCGTTTGTTAAATGAGAAAACCCTATATGGGAGGAAAAATTGAAATTTTTATTTTTAGATTTTCTCATTTTTGTTTTGTAATTGAGAATTCCTATATGGGACAGAAATTTGGTTTCTGGTGAAGGAGGTAAGTGTTTTATATATAAGTGGTCTCGGAGCTAAAGTTCGCCCCCCCTGCTTTGATTCAGGGTGTTATTTGATGGAGAGCTTGGCCTCGAGACCGTGCAGACATCCATAACGACGTCTGTCATTTAATTTATTAGTCTTGGGAAGACGTTAAAAGCAACCAGGAGGAAATTATGAAAAAAGTATTAGCAACAGTAGCAACAATCGTAGCATTTGGTACAACAACATGGTTCATGCAACCAGAACAACCAGAAAGATATCAACTTCATGTTGTGTCTTACGGAGAAACTATGACAAGCATCATAGAAGATGCTAATCGTAATTCGAATAGCAATTACGATATTCGTGATGCAGTTGCAACAGCAGTAGCTGAATCAGCTAAAATGGAAGGAGGAGCAACAAGCAGAGCTATCAAAGTTGGCGACAAAGTTGCTGTTCCTATTTATCGTTAAACAGTATAGTCTAGCTGTATGACTATAAACTATAGCATTATTTATTATTGTATGTCACAAGGAGGAAAAGAAGATGACAACATTGGTTTACTTAGATTTAGAAACATTAGTAGTTGAACAAAAAGAAAGTACAAGAGATTATGAAGAGTTATTATTGTCTGCACAACGATACTATGCAAAAGCAGGCATCAAAACAAGAGTACAAAAAGATAAGAAAGGTATTCTGTACTTACAAGAAAGAGAATGTAAGAATACTCTTATGCTTGTAGCAATAGAAGAGTGTAGCAAGCAAGACCTTGTTATAATAACAAAGAATATCTTGTCATTGCCTTACTATGCAGTAGCACGAGGCTTTAAGCCTGGTGTATACCGCACATGGTCTCAAACTAAGGCTTCTACTGATGGCTATACTGCTAGAAAATATAAAAAGTTTTCTGGCAGAGAAGCTGCTAAACAGTTTATGGTGGACAATAATGCTCCACTAGTTACATATAATTATTTATAATTTTTGATGAGGAGGAATTTAAAATGAAATCTATGTTAGAATTGAAAGCGGCTTTCGCTGCAACAAAAAAGGCTAATAACGGTGGCGATTGGTTGCAACATAAAGCAACGCTCCAAGAATTAAAAACAGCTAATATTCGCTGCTTAATAATCAGCGAAGAAAACTGTATCTTAGACATCGTAGGCGCAAATGTTACTGGTGCCATCACAGAAGAAGATGTCAAAGAATCAGCTGTCGTTGTTAAAGGCAAGGGCATTAATTTCGATGGAGACTATCGATTAACAGAAAAATCGATGGCTTCCGTCGAGAATGTTATCGACGATCTATTATTGATTGTCGGCAACTTTAAAGAAAAGGAAGACGCATGTAACTCCTTCACATTTGAAGGCGACACATACGTCCCAATTTCTCTGTCAGCAAGTGCATTAAGACAAGGTAAAAGATTTGCTGTGAAAGAGGAGCTGTTAGATAAATGGCTCCTCAAATTGCAAGCTGTTAATCATGGTATTGGCAGTTTTGACAAAACTAAAACTCTTAAAGTTGGTAAAGCTACAAAGTTGTCTACTTATGGTAACTTATGGTCTGCCAATGGCAAAGAGTTTAAAGTAGATCTTAACGAGTATTGCTTCATGATATTTGATAACATGGCAATATTCGGCACAGAAGATAATATGGATGGACAATCTTATCATTCGCATTATGATTTCTGTGAATTATATGGCTGCCCTAAAGATAAGCCATTATACTTACAAGCTCGTATTTCCGGATGCACTAAAACTGGTAGTTTGCCAGTTAAAGATATGTCTGGATTCTGGTCTCTCGCTGCTGAATGTAAGCAATATTCAGTTATGTCTCTATCTGAAGTTAATAGGGGTTATGACGGTGATGAGCCAGCTGTGTGGATCGTTGGCAATCCATGCGGCAAGTTGCTTTATGTAACAGATTTTAACGGTTTTAAGGCCGTTCCTGGTTATATTGCACCTGAAGAGAATACTTTCAAGGTGCTTCAAATAATTGAATCAACACAAGCGAAAGTGTCGAGTCAATTGATTCAGCATATTTGATTTCATGAAGAGGAGGAAACAATCATGAAAAAACAATATTTAGTGGAAAAATTGACAGCAGAAACTGTACGCCAATTTGAATCCTACACTGAAGGTTCTTTTGGCGGTACTGGTGTAGATGCTGCTATTCTTGCAGATAATCGTATGGCGTATGATCCATACGTGTTTTCTGCAAAAGCAAATAACATTGCTCGTAATATGAGCAAAGTAATTAAATCCTTGAAAATGTCTGGAGATTCTGATTCCAGATATTTAAGAGGCGCAGGTGACACTGTATGGATGTTTGCAGAGGGCATATTATCCGATGATGAAGTATTAGTAGCAAATAAACGTTTATTGCAACATGGCGAAGCATATGTTGTACGCTTCCCTCATAGTGCAAGAAGTGAATTTGCTCATGTTCGTATGCTTGGTAAAGCAGAATACATCGAACGTATTGAGAATAGCAACATCAAGCCTGCATTTAAAATGTTGGCTATCGAAGTTGCAAAAAGTTTGCCAGAAACAACTTTCTTGTGTTCTGGTTCTTCTGTATTCAAAGGCCTAACTGGTGGCTCTGATTTTGACACAGATGGGTTCATGTTTCTAGTCGGTGAAGATGCTCAAATCTTCGCTGACTGGAAACAACGCAGCGTCGATATTCCAGACGATATTGGGGAAGCATCTTCTGTTACATTCTCTAACTTTAGTGAATTAATGGAAGGCGTATTTAATGCCAACATTAGCACAGGCAACACTGATGTTGGCGAGTTCTGCGTTGCAACAAGTACAGCAATCACAGTATTGCAAAACTTGGGCAACGAAGAACTGATTAAAAAGTTACAAGAAAACATTGCTAAAGAATTTGGCAATGAATTCGATGGCAGTATTAAATATTCTCGTTGTTTTGAAGGCGACGAGGATATTGCGATGGAAGATGTACGTAATGCTAAAATTGAAAGCATTACTATGTCTTTCGTAAAATCTAACAGAAGTGTTGCTTCTATTCAAGCATATTTAGAGGATATGTTAGAAGCAGCGCCAGCAGTAATCGGTATGATTATCGATTCTGCAAAAACAGGCTTGAAGGTATGGGATCCTTTGAGCTTCTTATTCGACGGCATTAGACAAGCACGTCGTTCTGCTCCTCCTAAAATTAAATGGAACGAAGAAGAGTCTAAATTCTTCGTTGAGGAGGATAGCAGAGTTAAATAAATATTATTGTGCGACCGACACGTTAATCCGGCAAGGAGTTCAGGATGAAAAAGAAAGATAAACAAAATGAAGTTATTTACTTAAAAGACAAAATGTACGAATTGCAATTAGAGGCTGCAACTCGTGCAGTAGAAGAAGTTAATGCCGTTTTAGAAGCTAACGGTATTACAGGTCAAATTGAGAAATTGCCTGCGAAAGGCTTCTTCGATGTGTACAATAAGATCTGTGCAGACTTGAGCCGTGCAGAATCTATCGATATCAAAGGTTTAGATATCGAAGGTAACTTTAGTAAAGCTAAAGAATATATTGCAAATACAATTCGCGTATATCTTGGCGATGCTGAAGATAAATACAAAGCTGCTAAAAATAACGGCTTCAATTTTGCGAGTTCCGTATTAGAGTACGAACTTGTAATGAATAGCATTACAAGCGGTGCTATCTGGAGAAAAGAAAATGGAGAACAGGATTTAGCAAACTCTCCGTTGATGAAGGATATCGATGTATTCTGCGTCGATCCTTCCGACAACAACATTCTTGATGGCGATCAAATAGTGTTTGAAAACGGTCGTTCTTTGGATGGTCGCTTCTTCACGTCTACTTCTGTAACTGGTGTACAACCAGTATTCAGACGTGAAGACGGTGGGTTATTTATCGTAGTTCATATTTTGGAGACATTAGAGGCTCCTACAGAAGAGCCTATCTTCGCTGTTCGTAGTAGCGATAGTGAAAATGTATCTAAGAATATTTTCTTAGCTCAAGAAAAAGGCTACAAATTCTTCTTATTACCAAATAGCAAAGGTAAACAAGGAGATGGCTTATACGTAGAATCTATGAAGAAAGGTTCTGCCGGTGAATTAGTTAAGATCATCTCTTGTGAAATTGTCGGAGATAAAAACTTTATCGCTAACTTCTGTGGCGAAGTAAAAGTTGATGATGTGTTATTCAACGTAATCAAAAAAGATGGTTACGGTGAAGATATCAAATCTGCTACTTTATTATTGCGTAAAGCATAGTAGCAGATCCCCCTTCGGGGCCCGTTAGGGATTCAGAGAGAAAACAAACATCGCCTCTGAGCCCTTATGTAATCTAAAAAATAATGTCCGGCGAGAGGTGCCCGCATGCGGGACCGTATTCGTCTCCTGGCGCTCATGACGATGGGGGTGTGGCCCCGGTCATTTCGTCTCTAGTCGTCGAATATTCGACTGTCACCTTTATATGTATTTCGGCATAGTCCTTAATGCATTTTTTATCTAAAATTTCTTTTTTTAATTTAATTTATTCAAACCGGCGGTGTCAGTTTACTAGTATATAACTTGCCCCGCCGGGGCGAAATTTTCTTTGAGGGAATTTTCCCTTTAATACGTTATTCTTATGAGGAGGAAATTATGAAGTACGTATTTTTCGGTAATCTTGCCGAACCTTATATTGCAAAATGCGATAGCATTATTGATGCTATTGATTGGTTTTATATGGAAGCTAATGGTATTGCTATTGGTTTCCGTCCTGAGTATATTATTATACGTGGTATGAAGGTAGCATATATGGGAACAATTGTTAGAAAAAGTGATGGGAGTTTAAATAAAGGGATTGTTTATGCGGTCCCATTTTACGGCTTATCACGGCTCAAACATTTGATTAAATAATGTTGTGGCCTCCGGCCCGAAATCTTCTTTGAGGGAATTTCTCTCTCATCTCAATTCAATATGTAGTCATAAGGAGGAAATTAAAAATGATTACTATGGTTTACAATTATACTTTATTATTGGCTAACGGCCAATATGTATCTATTTTATCTGATGACACTGTATATGGTGTTTTATCTGAGCATCCAGGTGCTCAATTTATTTCTCGTAATGAGTATGGTTACAGAACTGTAACTGCAGATTAGTTATTAAGGGCGTTAGATAAATAAATATTTAGCGCCCGCATCATTCGTTCAAAAAAAGGAGAATTATCATGAACGCAATTAAATCTTATTTAAATCTTTGGTACGAAGTGTCCCCTTGGACATATCGTATTTGTTTTTTTGCTCTAGGATATAATATTGTATCTTTATTTATTTAACAGGAGGTCTATCATGGACAAAATTTTAGTTGCATTAGATAAAAAGTATAATGAAAGCCCTTGGTTATTCAGAGCATTTTTCTTCATGCTTGGTTATGTATTAACTGACCTAGTTGTAAAAGCAACTAGAAAATAATCATTCAGTGTGGCGAAGGGAGAAGTCGATATCACATCATATCGCTTCTTCCTTTATCGCTATTTTTTATCGCGTAATTTACGGCTTAGTACCTTCCGACATTCGGTCGGCTCCGCCACGAAATCTTTTTTGCGGGTTTATTATTTGGATAAACGGCATAGTCTTGAGTTCCTAAAAAACCTCTTTCTGAACTCCTATATACAAACAATCCTATTCATTCAGGACTGTGCTGTTTATCCAGATAGTAAATATCTGGTTCTCCTCCTCTCTACTACATAACTGTCATCGGTGAAAACTAGACGACGGCAGTATCGAGTATATTAATATATTATATTAGTATATTGGATACTGTCTTATAAGGGAGGCAGTAATTTTATTTAAATAATGGGATATCCGGCCCTCATCGGATTTTTTAATTAAGGAGGCTATATCATGGCTAACATTATCGTAACAGCAGTTTTAGGTGGTACTAAATTGGGCGGTTTCGCTCGAGGTTTCGTAGCTTGGGGCAAAGAAAACGTAGCGAAGCTGGAGAAACGTGAAGGTGCGTTCGTTCCAGTTGCTACCTTGCATACTGCAGACATTATTAATCTTTTAGCGGAACGTTCCGCTAACTACGACCAAATGATTGGTCAATTAGTATTACCTGATTCTGTAGCTATTAAAACTTATCAATTGATGGGTTTATTGGCTAAAGGTAACGATGCAGAAGAATCTGCAGAACAAGCAACTTCTGAGTACGATACTCCAGAACATACAGTTGCTTATACTCGCTTGGCAGAAGCATTAGAAGCTAGTAAAACAGCTGGTGTTCAATTGCGTATTACTCGTCAATCCGAACTTAGTGGTTTTGATATCACAGTTCCAGAAGGCGTAGTAGTTGAAGAAGGTCAAGTATTAAAATTCGTAGATGGCAAAACAGCTGAAGGTATTACATTCACTAACGGCATGAAAGGCAACTATGAATATCCAGTTGCTACTCGTCACAATGGTGATTTGTACGCTCGCCGTCCAGAAACTGCATCTAGTCGTGCAGTGAACACATTGGCTACAAAAGTATTTAACTTGGTTAGAGAAATTCCTAATCGCAAAGTTGAATCTGTAGACGGCGTATTTTAATATGGGGGCCTTCGGGTCCCTTTCTATTTTAAATAAGGAGGAACCAAAATGGCTCAATTTAAAATTGTAAATTCTAATAAAAATCTATTATCTTATATTCAAGAAAAAGCACAAGAGGAATTCGGTGCCACAGTTACGGCTGAAGAAAATGCCGTGACTATTGAATGTGAAGACGAGGTAGTCGATGATATATTGACTGCCTATAAAATGGCTAAGGTTAAGTCTACAGCTACTGGCCTATTGAACTGGGGCGGTAAGAAAGTTGGCTTCGTAGCTGGCATCACTAAAGATGCTGGTATCGGCGGTATCAAGATTGCCTCCAAAGGTTTGTTTGGCGGTCTTAAAAAGGTCGCTGAATTAGGCATTGGTGGCGTATCAGTAATTACTGACGAAGCAAAAGCATCCTGGTCTGAGTTAAGTAAATCTGATGAAATCAGAAGTATTAAGAAATCTTTCGGTAGCACTGGTGATAGTAGCGAAGATATTGTTATGGTATCTAACCAAACACAAGCTACAGAAGAAGCTCAAGGTTAGTTTATAAAGGTTTAGATAATGGAGCACACGGGAGTGGGTCGCATCTGTTATCTAAACCTTATTTTTATTTAAATAAAATTATAATAGCTTTGGTCTGGAGTATTAATGGCTCCCGACTAAAGCTATATTTTTTTGATGCGGAGTCCTGTATATAGAATTCCGAATTTATTTAATATACATATATATTGGAGTATGGTTTTAATCCAATCGATATGTATGTACTAAAATTATTTTTTTTGATATTGTGTGCGTTGGCATGCAATATTAATTGGGTGGCTATGATTACTTATAGCGTGAAGTTGTTACTGCTTAATAAAGCCACACGAGCGCCCTATAAGTTTATAAGCGAGCGCCAGCGAGCGATCATAAATTATTTGTATAGTAGGCGAGCGCCAGCGAGCCGGCCGTTATAAAATTCTCTGTTATCTCTCTTGTTAAGAGAGTAAGCATATTTATTTTATTTATTTAAATGCCGAGCGGTAGCGAGGCAGTATATAATTTCTTGTTACTTCTCTTTTAGAGAAGTAAGTATGTGTTTATTATTATATAGTAGTTCTCTGTTATCTCTCTTCTTAAGAGAGTAAGTGTTTATTTTATTATTTATATAAAGAGCGAGCGAAGCGAGCGTATTATATTCTTTGTTATCTTTCTTCCTAAGAAAGTAAGTTGTATATTATTATATATATTATATTATTATAGGAGCGAGCGATAGCGAGCGTATATTATATGTATATTATATATATTAGTATTCTCTTGTTAGCTTCTCTTCTTAAGAGAAGTAAGTTATAAGTATTAAGCTTTTAGCTTAAAGCTTTAGCGTCGATCCGAAGGATATAGATAGGTTAGATAAAGAAGCGAAGAGGGAGCGCGAGCGACCGATTAAAGCGACTGCCTTAAGCTATCTATATGTATAGTATAAGGAGGCCGAACGAAGTGAGGCCGTATAGCAAACGTACTCCGAAAGCGAAAGGAGCTTGCGACTGAGCTGAAGGTAAGGAGGCCATAGGCCGACGACCGTGAGCGGTATACTATGGCTAATATATGATAAAAGCGAAATTCTGGGCTGAAAAATTTGAAATTGAGGCTTGGGAAATTTCGAATATTTTTCGCCCCCGATATCTATTTTGTATTACTTTATCTAAAAGTAATGTTAGTTAAGATTATTATATATGTATATATAATAAGATTATATTAGTTAGTTATATCATTAAGGACACTGCTATTAGTTATTCAATTAGGTGAATAGTAGTGATTAGAATTGAATTTAAATAATTCAATTATTTTGAGCCGCCGGTTATTTCCGCTAGGAATAAATGTTCTGAGACTCCGGATTTAATTTAAGAGCGAAGGTTATTTCAGGTGGCGAATCCCTTTTGGTTCTTTTATTAAAAATTAATTATAAAAGAATGTCTTGATACAGTCCAGATAAAGATAGCGCAACGAAGTTGGCTGGTTGTATTAGCGTAGCGTATATACAATTTTCTGTGTTATAGTTCGTGACGAAGGCTTTGCTTAGGACGAGATTAATTTATAGTAATCAGTAATGATTACTAGGATACAATTATTATCGAGTACTAATCATTCCAAGTTGTTAGAGTTTGAAAGCTCTAACCAGTTAGCTGGAATTTATTGCTCTGGTTCCGGCGTTATACTGTTTCCTCTTTTACTAGGTTGTCCTGGATAGAGAGAATGGACACCGAATATTTTAGGCGAGCGGTTTTTTAATTATATTAAAATAAATTATTATATTAATTATATATATAATAATAGTGACGCTTATTTAAATTTAAATAATATTAGAATAATAATTATATTATATATAATTAAGTAGTGCCGAGGGCTAAAGCCCGAATACGTTAAACGGTTATTCGTGTACGACCCTCTGCGAGTTGTTTATCTTCACAGCAGATTACGTGAGTAAGCGTTTGGAGCATTTTTAAAATGGGCCAACTTTGTTTATGCTTAATAATAGAAAAAGCCCCGATCGTTAGACCGGGGCGATTAGGTTTTAAGCGGTGAACTGTGTTCACCGGTATATTACCGTGCATAAGTGCACGACGGGTTAATAAATTTTAATTTATTTCAAAAAAATATCCTCAGATTTCATTCTGAGGATTTAGTGTTTGGGAGCGGTGAACTTTCGTTCACCGGTATATTACCGTGCGCCTGCACGGGGCGGGTTAAAAAAATAAAAATTATTTTTTATTTTAATTATTATATTATATATATAAGAAAAGACCTCCCTAATTAATTTTAGAGAGGTCGTATTATATATTTAGAGTAGCAAATTTTCGAAGCGGTGTAACTTGTTACACCGGTATATTACATTTGGAGTGTATCTAGCGGGTTAAAAATGTTAAAATAATTATTTATACATTATTTTTGTATAATAGAAATGCCGGGTATTTTTTGGTGTTTTTTTATCAAAAAATTATGATTTCAAAAATTTAGATTTTATAAGGACTTTTTAATGTCTGGTTATTAATTTGGTATATACTAGTATATATAAGGATAACCTAAAACGATTATACATTTATCGTATAATTATTAAGTATAGGCTATTTCTTAAATAACCGTCACCTGATTGAGCCAATTCTTATGTGTTAAGAGAGGACTTGGCGCCTCGCATATAGACTGATAATTATTATATTATCTAACATATATAATAATAAGGCTGTCTATATAATACTATAACACAGATATACGCCTTTTAAATAATTAGAGTCTTAGAGGCACCGCCTTTAATTATTGCGTAGCTTAACCTACTATATAGCTTTGGCTATATATAATACTATATATATAATATAATTAATAAATAAAAAAATAAATAAGCCCGCTGTCGCCTCACGAGCGCCCCGACGAGACCAGCTTATAAGTGTAGCATTGCTTATAGGGTGGGGGAGGAGGGGCAGAAACACTTATTTGCAAACGTTTTCTGCATAAAAACTACACATTTTAATAATTCAAAGATTAATCTGCTAAAACACACTCACCTATATGTATCTGATGTGTTTTTAAGCAATTTTTAATTTTAATCACTATTATAGTCTTACACTTCAAACCTATCTTAATATATAATAAGGCAACAGCCTTTGCTTCGCAAAAGCAATTGCGCTAGTATAATACTAATTATATACAAGTATTAAATCTACTATTATCTAATAATATATTATAATAGTAAGTTATATTATTATAGTTAGGTTATATGTTATTACTATATAGTATATATTATATAGTAAGATAAAGAGTTAAATAAAGAATAATTTAATTGCGGCCCGATTTTAATTATATAATTTTCAAACGTTATGTATATAATATAGTCAAATCTGAGAGGAAGCAAATGAAATCAATATACGAAACCAAATCATATAAATTAATACTCAGCTATTATACAAATACTAAACTACATAAAAATAATGTATTTTCAAAAATGATAACTTTCAACATAGTCGAATTTGATGGCACGAAGTGCGATTATTTTGTTACTATAATGTTAGATTACAACATAATGAATAAAACAATAAAAACTACTTATGTTTTTCAATCCGATATTTCAGATAAGAAAAGAAGCATTGTAAATAAACTTAAATATGACGGAGTATTTATTTATAATATATATAATTTTTTATTTAACGATATTAATAGTAATAATTATATTAGTATGAAGTTAAGTTAAATAAAGAAATATATAATGGCGGCTCGATTTTGTTATTTTAAATTCAAACTTAGCAGTATGCAATATTTTATTTATAATTATAGTATGTGCACTATTTAGATTATTATATTTATATTATTAACATCAAAGGAGAAATTAAAATGAGACAAATTTATACGACAGAAAATTTCGATAAAAATAAATATAACGATGTTTATAACATGTCGACAAAAATTAATAAATGTGCTATTAATACTACTTTCGTAATACTTGATAGATTGGCTATTAGTCTTAGCGATATAACACATATTGAATTTGACGACAATAAAGAATGTCAATTATCGATATACGTTCCTTATGAAAGAAACAATAAAAACGTTTATTCTATTAATAATATTAAAATTGAAGATTTTAAAGAATCTGAAGAAATTAAAAAAGAATGGTTCAATTTTATCGGCGACATATTTTGTGGAGCTTTTGCCGAAAAAGGAGAATTATAATGAAAAATTATGATCACGTTATTAAAAATAAAATATTGCCTAGTGGCAAATTAATTTCTGATTATGAAATTATGACCGGTAAAAATATAAGCGAAGAAGAGTTCGATTATATCGACGAAGTTGGTATCTTACCAGTAGTACCAAAAGATCAATGGGTTATCCCTAAAGGATATATAATTAATTTAGATGGTAATGTTATAAAGGAATAATATTATGATATTAGAATTTTTAAGTGAAGCCGATGCTATATCAGCATTTGATTTTAGCGAAGAAAATTTAAATAAATTTAGCGAGCATCTATTATTTATTAATATCGAAATTCATAGGTATCCTTTGCCTGAATCATTTAAAGGCACAGTAGATCCACATAAAAATATTTTCGATATCTTTGTATCTTATAATTCTGGGATAGAAAATATAAACGTCAAACGTAATGTCAATGTGCGACGTTATAAAAATATCTTACGTTTAATTCCAGAACAACCTAGATATGAATGGATAGTAAAAGAAATTATCGATTTGTTTGTTAATAATAAAGAGTATAATATTATTACATAAAATTTAAATAAAGAAGGAGCGGTCCATATTGAGTAATTATCTATATAAAGACAGTAACTGTGAAATATCTTTATCTCAAATGGATAGAACATGGAAAAGAGAATCATACTTTATTAAAAGCTTTTGTTTATATCTAAAATTTGAATCCGATATATTTAACTATCTATTTGCTCATTTAATGTATTATTACGATAAAAAAACTATTGCCGTCGAATATAATCTCAATATGCCTGTTCCAAGAAAAATAGAAGAATCGATAAGCAGAATGAGATATACAACGAATGCGGTTGAGCAATTTTATACATATCTCTGGAACGATATTAAAAAGAAAAATTATATAACATTTAAATAATAAGAAAGGAAGAAGCGACAGTGAAAAATGTTAAATATTATATATTAGCATATAGTATGCTTATATATTTATTTTTAGAAAAATATATAACTTTATTATATTTAT
>ERZ772909.145-NODE-145-length-49624-cov-7.635034_pt1 | contig 49624 bp, 47 predicted proteins | sample MGYA00511137_ERZ772909 | MGnify/ENA primary metagenome ERZ772909 (study PRJEB29015, sample SAMEA2738095) | human oral metagenome | biome: human oral; feature: human-associated habitat; material: saliva | place: China | collected 2270 ... | reverse complement strand
ATGTTTGAAACAGTTGTCCGTGTTGACAAACCACGTAAGAACGTGATTATCCCTAGCTTGGAAGAAGACCTTGACGGACTTGGTTACCTTCAAGGAAAAGACGTTGACTTTGTAAACAAAAAAGCGACTGACGGTGTTCTTCTTGCCCACACAGATGGTGATGTACCAAACATGTACGTGACTCTTCCAGAGCAAGATGCCTTCACTCTTGGTTACACTATCTACTTCTTCGAATTGGCAATCGCCCTTTCAGGTTACTTGAATGCCATCAACCCATTTGACCAACCAGGTGTTGAAGCATACAAACGCAACATGTTTGCCCTTCTTGGAAAACCAGGATTTGAAGAATTGAGCAAAGAGCTTAACGCACGTTTGTAATATAGAATGCAGCCTCCCTTTGGGGAGGTTTTTTGCTCTTTTAAAAATCAACTGTTACCATGCTTTATTAGCCAGCCCGCTATCTGGCTTTTCCTTACTTGTCCACTCAGCGATGGTTTTCCTTTCCCTGATTATATGTTACAATCAGAGAAGATGCAGTAGCAATGGGATAGACTTTTATCTAGATAGTTGAGCTTGCTACTATTTGGGAGGCTCTAGAAAAGCAGAGGGCCAAGATTGGAAAGGAGTTCGGATGAAGTTATTTTTGGCTGAAAAAGTGAAACAAAAATAGTCATATATAGTTGGTTTTGTGGGCATGGACGAGAGTTCGTGACTTTTTGCTTGTGTGCTTTCAAGCTAAGGCAGTTCAAAATATGATATACTGGAATAAAGTTATATTAGCATGACAAGTTTCATGGTGCATACAATCGCTGGCTATTGTTCAGTATGAATGGTACACAAAAGAGAATAGTAGCATTCAGCGAAGAGGCATTGTGAACGGTTAATAGGGTCGTCTTTTCAATGATAGAAGAGCCAGTAGAGGAGGAGTTATGGGAAAGAGAAATCTAGAAGCTTTGAGGCAGAAACATCAATCAAAATTCAAGAAGGCGCAAACGAAAAAGCCAGCAAATAGCCAACCATCCTTTCTATCTAAATGGAAAACCAAAGAAGAGCAAGACATCAAACCGTCAGCGGGATTGCAAGAAGCGCAGAGAAGGGCAGAAGAAAATCAAGCTCGTCCTTCAGTTTCGTCTCGACCAAAAGTGGTATTTCCAATAGAGAGCTCAAGCAATGAGCCGTCTGCTGTCTCTTCGATAGAGAATAAAAATGGCTATGAGGCTAAAACAAGTCCTCAAGACCAGCCGGTGTCTTATGAGCAGTTAGCAGGAGTTCAGCAGGTGAAGGAGCCTCTGTCGCTTCTATCACAGGATTTGTTGGAATTAAAGCAGAGGGAGCTGAAGCGTCTCATTTCTAGTTTAGAATCACTGAAAGCTAAAAAACAAAATCAAGTCTTTCGTGGAAATCAAGCTAGCCAGTCGATGTCAGGCCTTATAACTGAAGCAAAACAGACCAAGCTTTCTCCGCGAATATCTTCTAATGAGCTTGCTAGAGAGATAGATAAAGTAGAGTTTAAGAAGAAAAAACGAGGAATCTTTTCTAAGATATGGAAGGTGATACTTTTCGTTTTAGGGATTATAGCCTCAATGTATAGCATAGTAGAGCAGTGGAAAAAGAATGCTGATTTAAAACGCATGGAAGAAGCCGCAGCTATTTCTCGTATGTTAGACTCATATGATAAGAATCAAGATTTAAAATCTGCTAATCGTCCAGAATGGATTGCTAAGAAAGAGGAGTATCAGTTTCATATTACCTATGATGATGTCACTTCTTTGTTCTCAGACTTCACTTCATCGGTTCCAAATCTGACAAAGGTCGACGAGGTGGTTGCAAAGTTAGGAAAGGCTGAGTCTGGTAGGGAAACGAACCAAGATGACCTAATCAAGACGATAGATTTAAACTATTCACAAGCAGGGACGGAAGCGAAAGTTAACCTCTCTTTTAAGAGCTATCTTGGTCCTTCTGAAACTCCTAAGTTGGAATCCCTAAAATGTACGCATCTCAGTAGTGCGCAACTGCCTAACCGAAATGCTCAGCTCACTCGTCAAGATCTTTCTGGTATAGAGAAAGGAAAGACCTATCAAGAGATTGTCAGTCAGTTGGGACTTCCAGAGCGCCTCGATTGGCATGGGGGAATCTTGAGCTATACCACTTTATCAATTTCTTATCGTTTGGAAGATGGTCAAGAGGTTAGTTTTTCTTTTGAAAAAGATGACACTCAGAGCTATCGACTGAAAGACAGCTCAGGTTTGACAAGCGAAGCAGGAGAAGCAGGTGCTCAGTAGAGCTTATCTAGCAGGAGAATCAGCCGTTTGTAGAAAGGGAATGAGCAATCAAGTATTTAGTTGATAGGTGAAAAGGTGAAAGATAGAAATTTAGAAGCATTGAGGCGGGAACATAAATCCAAGTTTAAAGCCAGAAACACTTCGTCGGTCAAGAATCAGCGGGAACGGGGAGGAGCTGCCCTCGAGCAGATAAAGGCTTTATCCAAGCCAATTCATAAAACGAAGTCTAGGAAACTAAAGGTATCACAAAAATCCTCTTTTTTCAGGATAGTGAGTGCTGTCGCCCTGATAGGTGTTGTGATAGGTCTACTCGTCCTAATTGGGAATTGGACAAATTCTCACCGAAAGAATGAGTTCATAAGCACAGAATCAAAATATACTTCTCCAGATGCCAAATCTTTGGATTGGGAACAAATGGATTTTATAAACTACACAATTGAAGAGGATGAAGATAAAAATATTACAATGTCTGACTTTGTCAAACGGTATGGGTTAGCTAAAAGCAGCGAAGATATGACAATGGGGCAGCAAGATAAATTATTGTCACTTACTTACACTTTAGCGGGAGGGGGATTTGCGTTTTTTCAATTTTGGGATTTTGGTTCAGGTCTACATCTTGCTAGCGTTACGTACTATACAGATAAAAAAGAAGAGTTGTCAGATGAGGAACTTTCTTTTCTTAAGGAATTGAAATCAGACCCAGAAAAAGGAATGAGTGATCAAGAAATACTAGAATATTTGAGGCCTCCAAAAAGTTACACAAAAATAGGCATTAAGGGTTATTTCTCTGTGACCATGGTCTACAAAGCATTAGATAGTACTTACTACCATTTAGAATTTTCAGAGGGTAAGGATGGGAATCTGCATTTGAAAAATATACAAGTCTCTGAACAGGAGGTAATAAGTCCTTCCTAAGAAAGTCAAAACGAAATGACTGAATTATGTTATAATAGAGAAATAAAAGAGATAGGAGAGGGAACTGTCCTCTCCCAACCAAGAATAGAAAGAACAAAGAGGTGCCGCCATGTCTGCTACGAAAATGAATGCTCAAGAAATCATCAAATTTATCGCTGATGCCAAGAAAAAAACCCCTGTCAAAGTAACCTTTAACGGGGAATTGCACGGTGCGATTCCTTGGTCTGTTGTGAAATTAGGCAATGTTCTTTTTGGAGACTGGGAAGAAATCAAGCCACTCCTAGTGAACTTAGAGGAAAATAAGACCTATGTCGTAGAGCAGGATGCCCGCAACTCAGCAGTGCCGCTGTTGGACAAGCGCGCCATCAATGCCCGTATTGAGCCGGGTGCCATTATCCGTGACCAAGTCGAAATCGGCGATAATGCTGTTATCATGATGGGTGCAGTCATCAATATCGGGGCGGAGATTGGTGCTGGAACTATGATTGATATGGGTGCTATTTTGGGCGGCCGAGCGATTGTCGGCAAAAACAGTCATATCGGTGCTGGTGCGGTTCTGGCGGGAGTTATTGAGCCAGCTAGCGCAGAGCCAGTTCGGGTTGGAGACAATGTGCTGATTGGTGCCAATGCGGTTGTGATTGAAGGTGTACAAATTGGCAGTGGATCGGTTGTTGCGGCTGGTGCGATTGTGACCCAGGATGTTCCGGAAAACGTAGTGGTTGCTGGCGTTCCAGCGCGAGTTATCAAGACCATTGACGAGAAGACCCAGCAGAAGACAGCTCTGGAAGATGCTCTGCGTACGCTTTAATATTGGTTAACAGGATACTGCCGCCCTTGGATTGCATCAGGGGCGGTCTGAATCTTTGTTTGCTCTGACAGGATTTTAAAGGAAAGAAAAATGCTTGATTATCTGAAAATTCGCCGTGATTTACACCAGATACCAGAAATCGGTCTGGAAGAATACAAGACTCATGCTTACTTGATGCAGGTCATTGATGAACTGACAGCAGGTCTAGACTTTGTGGAAATCCGAACTTGGCGGACTGGCATTTTGGTCTTTATCAAGGGAAGTTCACCGGATAAGACGATTGGCTGGCGGACAGATATTGACGGTCTGCCGATTGTCGAGGAGACTGGACTGGACTTTGCCAGCACTCATGAAGGTCGCATGCATGCCTGCGGACACGATATGCACATGACGGTCGCTCTAGGATTGCTGGAGCAAGCTGTGAGTGCTCAGCCTATCCACAATCTGCTTTTTCTCTTTCAGCCTGCTGAGGAAAATGAAGCTGGCGGTATGCTCATGTATGAAGACGGTGCCTTTGGCGACTGGCTGCCAGATGAATTTTACGGTCTTCATGTGCGACCGGACCTTAAGGTCGGCGATATTGCCACTAACAGAGGGACTCTCTTTGCTGGTACCTGTGAAGTCAAGCTGACTTTTAAGGGAAAGGGCGGTCATGCGGCTTTTCCTCATGAAGCCAATGATGCTTTGGTGGCGGCTAGTTACTTTATCACCCAGGTGCAGACTATTGTCAGCCGCAATGTCGATCCGATCGAAGGAGCGGTTGTAACCTTTGGTTCGCTCCATGCTGGCACGACCAACAATGTCATCGCAGAAACAGCATTTCTGCATGGCACCATTCGGACCTTGACTCAGGAGATGAACCTCTTGACTCAGAAGCGCTTGCGGGAAATAGCAGAGGGCATAGCTCAAAGTTTCGGTCTGGAATTGGACTTGGAGCTTAAACAAGGTGGCTATCTGCCTGTGGAAAACCATCCTGGTCTGGCAGACGAATTGATGGCCTTTTTCCAGAAGGAAGAAGGAGTGCAGCTGATTGATATTGCGCCGGCTATGACAGGCGAGGATTTCGGCTATCTGCTCAGTAAGGTCAAGGGCGTCATGTTCTGGCTGGGAGTGGATAGTCCCTATGCTCTCCATCATCCAAAGATGACACCGGACGAGGCAGCACTGCCCTTTGCTATTGAAAAGATTGGGAAATTCCTAGATTATAAAATCAACGAAAGATAAAGAAAGGTTGGACGAGCTGAATGAAAAAAGAGCTGAGACAAGCTGTACTGATCCAGATGAAGAAACTTTCAGGAAAAGAAAAAGAGCAGGCAGATAGCTGGCTGACCCAGCGCTTGCTCAGTTCAGCAGCTTATCAAAAAGCTCAGGTTATCGCTACCTATCTTTCTATGCCGCATGAAGTCTCAACTGCAGCCTTTATTAAGCAGGCTCAGTTGGATAGCAAGCGGGTTTTAGTACCCAAAACCTATGGCCAGGGTCGGATGATCTTTGTGGATTATGATGAAAACTGTCTGCAAAAGAGCTCTTTTGGTCTTCTGGAGCCGACGAGTGATGATGCTGTGGAGAAGTCGGAGATTGATCTGATTCATGTGCCGGGCGTTGTTTTCAATTCTCAAGGCTTTCGGATCGGTTACGGCGGTGGCTACTATGACCGTTATCTGGCTGATTATGCAGGAGCATCCATCAGCACTATTTATGCAGCCCAGCAGGCAGATTTTACACCAGCTCAACATGATGTTGCAGTAAAGGAGTTACTCATTTATGAAACAAATCTTTGATAGAGACTATCCCGTGACAAGCATTTTGCTTATCCTAACGAGCCTTGTTTTCGCCTTGATGTTTCTTTCCTACGGTTTTCAATACAGCAGTTCCGAAACCTTGTATCACTTTGGGGCAGTACGTGGCTATACAATCCAAGAGATGCCTATGGAATTTTGGCGAGTTTTTGCTGCTATTTTTATCCACATTGGTTTGGAGCATTTTGTGGTTAATATGCTGACGCTCTACTTTCTTGGTCGACAGATTGAAGCTATCTTCGGCTCTTGGAAATTTTTTATACTCTACCTGATGTCAGGAGTGATGGGGAACTTATTTGTTGTCTATTTTTCACCCGAAAGCCTGGCAGCTGGAGCTTCTACTGCTCTTTTCGGTCTTTTTGCTTCCGTTGTTGTGCTTCGTTATGCTACGCGAAACTACTATCTGCAGCAGCTGGGTCAGTCCTATATGAGCCTGCTGGCTGTCAATCTGATCATGAGTTTTTTACCGGGAATTAGCCTTGCGGGGCACTTGGGCGGTCTAGTCGGTGGAGCTTTAGGAGCTGTGATCTTACCAGTTTCGGGAGAGCGTTACGCTTTTAGCAAGTCTCAACGGTTTTTAGCACTGGCAGCCTACCTTGGATTAGCAGCTATTTTGATTCTTCTGACTTTTCAACGACCAATTTTTTAAGAAATGAACTCAATGAAAGTGGGACAGAAATCGGTAATTCGTTAGAATTCGATTTCGTCGTCCCACCTCCGCACAGTTGAGTAGGGCTGTAAAAGCTGATGAAATCAGCCTAGTAGAGCCCACTCAACCACTGCGTCTTGCTCGACAATCCAAAGACAATTGAGAGGCTAGGACTTTTGTCCCAGCCTCTTTTCTGTATAGTGTTAAAAGTTCTTGCATCAGCTAATCTATTGCTTGATCGCTTTTATTTATTTTTTCGTTTTCTTATCTAATTTTTTGCCTAAATCGATAATGTATTGCTTCAAATCATCCTTGACTTGAGGATGTTTGAGGGCATAATCAATAGAAGTTTTCATAAAGCCGAATTTATCGCCGACATCATAGCGGTCGCCTTTAAATTCGCGGGCAAAAACGCGCTGAGTCTTGTTGAGGGTATCGATAGCATCCGTCAGTTGAATTTCATTGCCAGCGCCGGGAGTTTGTTTTTCTAGGATTTCAAAAATTTCTGGTGTGAGCAGATAGCGTCCGATAATGGCCAAATCGCTTGGCGCATCTTCTGGTGCCGGTTTTTCAACAAATTTTTCAACGCTGTAGAGGCCATTGACTCCTTCGCCTTGCGGTGCAATAACGCCGTAAGCAGAGACTTCTTCGTGAGGAACCTGCATAACTGCAATTGTAGACGCGTGGGTTGCTGCATAGTCATCCATGAGTTGCTTGGTGAGTAGCACTGCCTTGTCATTGGTAATATCCATCAAATCATCACCTAGCATGACCACAAAAGGTTCATTTCCGACAAAGGCCTTAGCTTGAAGGACGGCATCTCCTAGCCCACGTGGATGGCTCTGACGGATGAAATGCAAGCCAATACCAGTGGTTTCATCCACCAACTTGAGTAAGTCGTTCTTACCCTTTTCCTTGAGGTTATATTCTAGTTCAAAGTTGGAGTCAAAGTGGTCTTCTATGGAGCGTTTTGACTTCCCTGTGACAACCAGAATGTCTTTGATTCCAGACTTAAGAGCTTCCTCGACGATAAACTGAATAGTTGGTTTGTCAACGATCGGCAGCATTTCCTTGGCTAGTGCCTTAGTGGCTGGTAAGAAGCGGGTACCGAGACCGGCTGCAGGGATGACTGCTTTTCTGACTTTTGACATAATTTTCTCCTTTATAAAAAATACTGTAACTTAAGACCACTCATTTTCAGCTTTGAATTCATTGCTCATCATATCATGAATGGCATCTTTGATATCATGGCCGTCATAGATAACCTTGTAAATAGCATGGGTAATTGGCATGTAGACACCGAGTTCTTGAGCTAGTTCGTAGGCAGCTTTGGTGGTCGAGATTCCTTCGATAACCATGCCCATGTTGGCTTCAATGTCAGCCAATTTTTCGCCACGACCCAGCGCATCTCCTGCCCGCCAGTTGCGAGAGTGGACAGAAGTTCCTGTGACAATCAAGTCGCCAACACCAGAAAGACCGCTGTAAGTCAGAGGGTTGGCTCCCAGTTTGACACCAAGTCGGGTAATTTCAGCCAGACCGCGTGTGATGATGGCAGCTTTGGCATTGTCACCATAGCCCAGTCCGTGGAGAGCTCCGGCTCCAACTGCGATGATATTTTTCAGAGCACCTGCTGTTTCTACGCCGACGACATCGGTATTGGTGTAGAGGCGGAAATAGTGGTTGCTGAAGAGTTCCTGTACATATTTAGCAGTTTCAAGATCCTTGGATGCTGCGGTAATCAGGGTAATATCGCGAACGATGGTTTCCTCAGCGTGGCTAGGACCTGAAACAACGACAATCTCGCTGCGCAAGTCAGCAGGGATTTCCTCTTCCAGAATGGTCGAAATCCGTTGGTGGCTGTTAGGCTCTAGTCCCTTGGATGCATGCATGATTTTTACCTTGTGATCCAAGATTTGCGCAACTTGTTTGGCTACCAGACGGGTCACCTTGGTCGGCACGACAAAAAGTACAGCATCTACGTTTTCTAGAGCATCTTTCAAGTCGTGATAAGCCTTGATTTCTTCGCTTAGAACAACATCTTTGAAATAGCGTTTGTTTGTATGCTGGTTATTGATCTCGTCAATCTGCTCTGCAATATTGCCCCAAATCCGGACTTCATGGCCATTATCATTGAGGACTTGCGATAGAGCCGTTCCCCAAGAACCGGGGCCAACCACAGCAATTCGTTGTTTATCCATCTTTTCTCCTTGTACGAGACCCACAAAAGGACTCAATCAAATTTAGAGTTATTTATTATATTGTACCATATAATAACTGAAATTTCTTACTTGACATTGTTTTTATGTGTGATATAGTAAGGAAGCTAAACAAAGTTAAAAATCTACGAGGAGGAATTATGTTCAGAAAAGCTTTATCAGCCTATAAATTATTTATCTTTTTATCTCTTCTGATGACATCGCTGATGCTGGCTAGCTCGCTGTTGCAGCCCTTGTATCTCAAAGATGTCTTGAATGCTCTTTTGTCAGGAAATCGACAAGAAATCTATCGTTTGGGGGCTTGGTTGCTGGGCTTTGGTCTGGTTGGCTTGCTCGCTGGTGGGGCAAATGTGACTCTGGCAGCTTATATTTCCCAAGGTGTGTCGTCGGATTTACGGGAAAAAACCTTTCGGAAAATCCAGACCTTCTCTTATGCCAATATTGAACAGTTCAATGCAGGGAATCTCGTCGTCCGAATGACCAATGACATCAACCAAGTGCAAAATTTGGTCATGATGATGTTTCAGATTTTATTCCGCCTGCCTATTTTATTTTTAGGCTCCTTTATTCTGGCGGTGGTGACCATTCCTTCCTTGTGGTGGGTGATTGTCCTGATGGTCTTTTTGGTCTTCTTTTTGACAGGAGTGATGATGGGCTTGATGGGTCCACGCTTTGCCAAATTCCAAGTTCTCTTAGAAAAGATCAATTCGATTGCCAAAGAAAATCTGCGGGGTGTCCGTGTCGTCAAATCTTTTGTGCAGGAGAGAGAGCAGTATCAGAAGTTTACGCAAGTTTCAGATGAACTTTTGGAGCAAAATCTCTTTATTGGTTATGCCTTTTCGATCGTTCAACCGATGATGATGATCGTCGGCTACGGGGCTGTCTATCTGACCATGTGGCTCTTGTCTAGCATGATACAGATGGATCCAGGCTTGGTTAGCTCAATTGTCTCTTTCATTTCTTACTTGAATCAAATCATGTTTACTATCATCATGGTTGGCTTTTTGGGCAATACCGTTACGCGTGCTATGGTATCGATTCGGCGGATCAAGGAGGTCTTGGATACAGAGCCAGCGATGACCTTCAAGAATGAAGCTGAAGAAGATCTAGAAGGTAGTCTGGTCTTTGACCATGTGACCTTTACCTATCCGACAGATACAGAGCCCATGCTCAAGGATATTAGCTTTGAGGTCAAACCGGGAGAGATGATTGGTGTTGTCGGAGCGACGGGAGCAGGAAAATCAACTCTGGCCCAGCTCATTCCACGCCTTTTTGATCCTCAGGAAGGCTCCATCAAGATTGGTGGCAAGGACTTGCGAGACATTAGTGAAGCTTCGCTGAGAAAAAATGTCTCTATCGTTCTGCAAAAAGCTATTTTATTTAAGGGGACGATTGCAGACAATCTGCGTCAAGGAAAGCAAAATGCTAGCCTGCCAGAGTTAGAACAGGCGGCGCGCATTGCTCAGGCGAGCGAGTTTATCAATCGCATGGAAGATACCTACAACAGCCAAGTCGAAGAACGGGGAAACAATTTCTCTGGTGGACAAAAGCAAAGAATGTCCATCGCACGTGGTGTCGTCAGCAATCCTAATATTCTGATCCTAGATGACTCGACTTCAGCTCTGGATGCCAAGTCTGAAAAACTGGTCCAAGAGGCGCTGAACAAGGATTTGAAGGGGACCACAACCATCATTATTGCTCAGAAGATTAGCTCCGTTGTCCATGCGGATAAGATTTTGGTGCTAGATCAAGGGCGTTTGATTGGTCAAGGTAGACACGCAGACTTGGTTGCTACAAATGATGTATACCGAGAAATTTATGAGACTCAAAAAGGAAAGGAGGACTAAGATGAAGACAGCGAAATTTTTCTGGCAATATTTTAAACAGTATAAACTGGCCTTTTTGGTCGTTATGATTATGATTATCATCTCGACGGTTTTACAGGTCCTTTTTCCGATTTTTACCGGTCTAGCAATCAGTGAGTTGGTGGAGTTGGGTAGTGCTTTTGCGAGTGGCAAGCTGGCTTCAGGTGATATTTCTGCCTTTGCTGCTTTTCAAGGAATCATGTGGAATTTAGCGCTGGCTTTCATCTTCCTTTCGCTATCTAGCTTGATCTACATGCTGCTGATGAGTCGGATCATCTCTCACTCAACCAATGAAATGCGTAAGGGTCTCTTTGGGAAATTGGCTCGCTTGACCGTTTCCTTCTTTGACCGTCATCAAGACGGAGATATCTTGTCGCGTTTTACCAGCGATTTAGATAATATCTTGCAGGCTTTCAACGAGAGTCTAGTTCAAGTAATGAGCAATATCGCTCTCTACATCGGCCTTATTATCATCATGTTTATGCGGCATGCGACCTTGGCTTGGGTGACGATTGCCAGTACGCCAGTAGCCATCATTGTCTTGGTGTCCATCGTCAAGCTGGCTCGCAAGTACACAGACTTGCAGCAAAAAGAAGTCGGTCAGCTCAATGCTTACATGGATGAGACGATTTCCGGCCAGAAGGCAGTTATTGTGCAGGGAATACAAGACGAAGTCATCAAAGGCTTTGTCCAGCAAAATGATAAGGTTCGGTCAGCCACCTTTAAAGGACGTGCTTTTTCTGGCTTGCTCTTTCCTGTCATGAACGGAATGAGCCTGATCAATACGGCGATCGTGATTTTTGTGGGTTCAGCCATCATGCTCAATGATCCTAATGTAAAGACCTCAGTAGCCATTGGTTTGATTTCAACCTTTACACAGTTTTCTCAACAGTACTATCAGCCTATCATTCAGGTTGCGGCAAGCTGGGGAAGTCTGCAGCTGGCTTTCACTGGTGCGGATCGGATTCAGGAAATGTTTGATGCACCTGAGGAAGTGCGCCCGCAGAATGCTCCAGCCTTTACCGAGCTGAGAGAAGGCGTCGAAATAAAACATGTGGATTTCTCTTATGTAGAAGGCAAGCCGATTTTGAAAGATGTTTCCATTTCAGCGCCAAAAGGGAAGATGATTGCCGTTGTAGGACCGACAGGATCAGGCAAGACGACTATTATGAACCTGATCAATCGCTTTTACGATGTGGATAAGGGCAGTATCGAATTTGATGGACGCGATATCCGAGACTATGACTTGGATAGCTTGCGCAGTCATGTCGGTATCGTTTTGCAAGACTCTGTCTTGTTCAGCGGAACCATTCGAGACAATATTAGATTTGGAGTGCCAGATGCAAGTCAGGAGATGGTTGAAATCGCTGCGCGTGCTACCCATATTCACGAGTATATTGAAAGCTTGCCTGATAAATACGACACAATCGTAGATGATGATCAAAACATCTTTTCAACAGGTCAAAAGCAATTGATTTCAATCGCTCGAACCCTTTTGACTGATCCTCAAGTGCTGATCTTGGATGAGGCCACCTCCAACGTTGATACGGTAACCGAGAGCAAGATCCAGAGCGCAATGGAGGCCATTGTGGCAGGACGGACCAGCTTTGTCATCGCTCACCGCTTAAAGACCATATTGAATGCTGACCAAATCATTGTCTTAAAAGACGGCGAAGTCATTGAAAGAGGTAACCACCGGGAGCTGTTGCAACTAGGCGGCTTCTATTCTGAGCTCTACCACAATCAATTTGTATTTGAATAAATGTTTACAGAAACGAAGGCATTTCATGACAATGCCTTTGTTTGTTGTCTGGAAGAAGCCAATCGCTTTTGTCCTGATCTATCTCTTTCATCGAACCAATCTGCTTCTGTTCATCATCGGTGTTATCTTGGCTATTTTGGGCATCCTTGCCATGCTAGTTTTTGGCTATGGCATCTACAAGGGTCGACTGAATCTGCAAAAAGTGATTGATAATTTTGAAGAGAAACTGAAGTTAGCTCAATAATATTTCCAATTAATTTCCCCCAAAAACTTTGTCATTCGGCAAAGTTTTTTCTTGACTATTTCTGACCAAGTGATACAATATTAACTATAGATTAGCACTCGCTATCATAGAGTGCTAAAATTCAATCTTTGGAGGAATAAAGATGTTAAAACCATTAGGTGACCGTGTGGTCTTAAAAGTAGAAGAAAAAGAACAGAAAGTTGGTGGCTTTGTCATTGCTGGTGCAGGGCAAGACGCAACAAAAGAAGCGACAGTCATCGCAGTCGGCCAAGGCATCCGTACGCTCAATGGAGAATTGGTTGCACCAAGTGTCAAGCCAGGTGATAAGGTTTTAGTTGAAAGCCATGCTGGCATTGAAGTCAAAGATCAGGATGAGAAATTCTTGGTTGTTGGAGAGGCAAGCATTCTTGCAATTGTGGAGTAAAAATCTAAGAAAGAGGTTTAAAAATGGCAAAAGATATTAAATTTTCATCAGATGCACGCAGTGCAATGGTTCGTGGTGTGGATATTTTAGCAGATACTGTCAAGGTGACTTTGGGGCCTAAAGGACGCAATGTCGTTTTGGAAAAATCTTTTGGCTCACCCCTCATCACCAATGACGGTGTGACCATTGCCAAGGAAATCGAACTGGAAGACCATTTCGAAAATATGGGCGCTAAGCTAGTGTCAGAAGTCGCTTCAAAAACCAACGATATCGCTGGTGACGGAACAACGACTGCTACTGTATTGACACAAGCTATCGTTCGTGAAGGAATCAAAAACGTGACTGCCGGTGCCAACCCAATCGGTATCCGCCGCGGAATTGAAGCAGCAGTTGCGACTGCTGTCAGCGCTCTGAAAGAAACGGCGATTCCAGTTTCTAACAAGGAAGCGATTGCTCAGGTTGCTGCCGTGTCTTCTCGTAGCGAAAAAGTCGGCGAGTACATCTCTGAAGCTATGGAAAAAGTTGGTAACGATGGCGTTATCACAATCGAAGAGTCCAAGGGTATGGAAACTGAGCTGGATGTCGTAGAAGGAATGCAGTTTGACCGTGGCTACCTGTCTCAATACATGGTGACGGATAGTGAAAAAATGGTGGCAGATCTAGACAACCCTTATATCTTGATTACAGACAAGAAAATTTCTAACATTCAAGAACTTCTGCCATTGTTGGAAAGTATTTTGAAAACTAACCGTCCGCTCTTGATTATTGCGGATGATGTGGATGGTGAAGCTTTGCCAACACTGGTTCTTAACAAGATTCGTGGTACCTTCAATGTAGTAGCTGTTAAAGCACCAGGTTTCGGTGACCGTCGTAAGGCTATGCTGGAAGACATTGCCATCTTGACAGGCGGTACAGTGATTACAGAAGACCTTGGTCTGGAGCTCAAAGATGCGACTATTGAAGCGCTCGGACAAGCTTCTAAAGTCACTGTTGACAAGGACAGCACTGTGATTGTAGAAGGTTCTGGCAATCCAGAAGCCATTGCCAATCGTGTGGCCGTTATCAAATCTCAAATCGAAAGCACAACTTCTGAGTTTGATAAAGAAAAACTGCAAGAACGTCTGGCTAAATTGTCCGGTGGTGTGGCGGTGATTAAGGTCGGAGCTGCAACCGAAACCGAACTCAAAGAAATGAAACTCCGCATTGAAGATGCACTTAACGCAACTCGTGCCGCAGTAGAAGAAGGAATCGTGTCAGGTGGGGGTACAGCCTTTGTCAGCGTATTGGGTGCAGTAGCTGCCCTTGAATTAACAGGTGATGAAGCGACTGGCCGTAACATCGTTCTCCGTGCCTTGGAAGAGCCTGTTCGTCAAATCGCTCTGAATGCAGGCTTTGAAGGCTCAATCATCATCGATCGTCTGAAAAACTCGGAAGCAGGTACAGGCTTCAATGCTGCGACTGGCGAATGGGTGAACATGATTGAAGCTGGGATTATTGACCCAGTCAAGGTGACGCGCTCAGCCTTGCAAAATGCCGCTTCTGTAGCCAGCTTGATTTTGACAACAGAAGCTGTTGTAGCCAATAAACCAGAACCTGCTCCAGCAGCACCAGCTATGGATCCCAGCATGATGGGCGGAATGATGTAAGACATATAGAAGAAAGTACAACTTTTTTGAAATCAATAAAGTAAAAAAGACTTCAAACTATTGATCAAAAACAATGGTTTGAAGCCTTTTTATTGTACGGATAAGGAAATGAAAACTTGTAAAATAATGAAAAAGGTTGAAATGTAAATGATTTTCGAAAGTTGCTTGGAGTGATTTTAAATGTAATTAATTCAAAATGGGACAGATAATCTTATAGTAGCAGAGAATACTTTAGTTTTGAAAATTAACGCTGCTTAGCAAGCAAGGAGTAAGAAAGCTAAACTGTTTCGGACTTATTTTGGAACAACTCAATTCTATCATTACAATAAGTGATTAAAGTTTTAGCTTTTTCAAGTGAGTAGCCTTTTTCAGATACTGACTTCACTTTCTTCTCATCAAAATAGTAGCCAGTCAAACCCCTTATTTCTTCTGACAATGTGAGATAATACACTTATCTATTCGTAAAAAATGGAAGAAGTAGTATAATAGAGAAACACAGATAAGATGGTGAGGAAAAAAGATGACAATTCGTTTTGAAGAAAAGGTAAGTATAGAAAGCGCTCAATTCGTATGCCAATGGTCTAACTCCCTCGGCAAATCCTTTCAAGAACAATGGATGGGAACAATGATTCCTTTTCCCTTGACAATTCAAGTCTTGCAAGATTTGGAAGGAATCTTTTCAATCTTTGATGGACAAGAGTTTGTGGGGCTTATCCAGAAAATCAGGCTAGAAGACAGTAATCTTCATATCGGGAGATTTTTTATCAACCCCCAGAAACAGGGGCAAGGATTAGGTAGCCAAGTATTTAAGTACTTTATTTAATTGATGTTTGAACCCCAATTATTCACGCAACACACAAAAAGCATTCATAATCGATGATAAATCAAGGATTCTAGATACTTTTCTCTTTTTCCCTATTAAGTGATGTTTTACTGGACCAAAAAGAGCTTCCCGTTATGATATAAGCAAAACAAAATAAAAACAAAGAAAACTCCAATGGTCAGTATATCAAATAAAACTACAAAAAATAATACTTTATTGCAGTTTTATTTCGATAGTGGAAATCTGACCAATCATACAAAAAGATTAATCAATTTTTGAATTTTTTTGAGTAAAAGGGTTGACAAATAGAAAATTTTAAAATATAATAAGTTTAAACATTTCGACACGAGGTAGAAAATGAGTCAAAAAACAATGCAGTATTTGCGGAAAGCTATTCCAGCTTTTACCATGTTGCAAGATGAGAGTCGGCAAGATATGTTGATACTCTTGTTTGATAAGGGAGAGATGACAGTCAATCAGTTGACAGATCATATGTCGCTTTCTCGTCCAACAGTCTCGCATCATCTGAAATTGCTCTACTCAGCAGATCTTGTGACCTATCGAAAAGATGGAAAGGAACGCTATTATAGTGTGTGCTTAGAAGAGGCACTGGTTATCTTAAAAGAGCTGGTGCAGTCTATAGAGGAGGATTTAAAGTAAGACTTTAAATTTTCTTATCATCAATGCGTCGAAATGTTTAAAAATATAAAATCATAAAACAGAAAAGAGGATAACAAAATGACCTATACTACACAAACAACTTGGAAAGAAATTATGAAAACTTTGCCAGCTGATTATCAGTTTACAGCTTCTTATCAACCTAAGGAAGAGTGGTGGGATTACAAAGGGCATCGTTTGCACTTGGATACCTTTAGAAATCCTGCTGCACCAGCTAAAATCATTGCCTTTCATGGTGTGGGAACAAACGGCCGACAAATTTCTATGATTGTAGGTGGTCCACAATCAAAAAATGGCTATGAAACCATTATGATTGATATGCCAACTTATGGCGTTTCCCAAGTTCATGATCGTAAGAGTGTCACTTATGATGACTGGGTAGAGATTGGAGCGGCTTTGATTGATAGAGAGTTGGCACGAGATGACCGTCCAATTTTCTTGTACGGTTTGAGTGCTGGTGGAATGGAAACTTATCACGTTGCAGCCCGTAATCCAAAGGTAAAAGGGATTATTGGCATGACATTCTTAGATCAAAAAGCTCAGATTGTCAGAGATCAAACGACTAGCAACATTCTTATGGGACGAATTGGTGTTCCTATGTTGTCCCTCGGAAAAGCCTTGGGTTTGGGGCGTCTTCAGGTACCAATGTGGTTAGCATCCAAAATGTCAGCTCTTGTCAATGACAAGGACTTGCTCAAAGTCTTTATGAAAGATAAGACATCTGCTGGAAATATTTCTTCTATCAATTTCTTGCAATCGTACATGAACTACGTTCCAGAGATTGCTCCCAAGGATTTCGCAGTTGCTCCTATTTTATTAACGCAACCAGATGCGGATAGATGGACACCTTATGAGTTGAGCCGTCCTGTCTTGGATCAAATTTCAAAAGTGCCAGTAGAGGTTGTTCAGTTGCCAAACGGCGGGCACTATCCTGTAGAGCACCAAGCCCTTCGTGTGCTAAATGATAGTATCAATCGCTTTATCAAACGGAATCTATAAAATCTATCACAGCCAACGGCTGTGATTTTTTTGAAATCAAAATCATTTGACAAATGATAAAATGAGCCAAAATTCCAAGGATAAGGAAGAAAATCAGGACCAGATTCCAGCCAGAGCAGACCATTAGAAGAAGATGAAAGACAATCCAGACCAGTAAGGGTTATTCCTGCTTATCTATTCGTAAAAAATAGGAGAAGTAGTATAATGGAGAAACACAGATAAGATGGTGAGGTCAAGATGACAATTCGTTTTGAAGAAAAGGTGAGTATAGAAAACGCTCAATTCGTATGCCAATGGTCCAACTCCCTTGGCAAATCCTTTCAAGAACAATGGATGGGAACAATGATTCCTTTTCCCTTGACAATTCAAGTCTTGCAAGATTTGGAAGGAATCTTTTCAATCTTTGATGGACAAGAGTTTGTGGGGCTTATCCAGAAAATCAGGCTAGAAGACAGGAATCTTCATATTGGAAGATTTTTTATCAACCCCCAGAAACAGGGGCAAGGATTAGGTAGCCAGGCTTTAAGGAAATTTGTTAGTTTGGCCTTTGAAAATGGAGACATAGATACTGTCTCTCTAAATGTCTACGAGGCAAATCAAAGAGCTCAGAATCTTTACCAAAAAGAAGGATTTGAAATCGTTCAAATGGTTGAAGAACCTGTACGAAAATACATCATGAAAAAGTTTAGATAGAAAGTAAAAAAGCTTTGGTTCACAAAGCTTTTTTAATGTTATAAACTCATTAAAACAAATGCCAGTCAACTGTTGAAAACATTTTAGTCTGTTTAATATAAAAATAAGTAAAATGAATTTGGATTGCTAGAGCTAAAAGGGTTGCCATAGTCACTACTATCATAGGATTAGAAGCAAAGATTAAAGAGAGAATCAAGGCAGTCAGATAGAGTGCGGCTTGGATAAAGTAGAAACGTTTCGAAAAGCGAAGATAGTGTTTGTTATATGGGCCATTTGCTAGGACAGCTGCTTGGAAGAGGCCAAGTCCGATATAAAAGAAGCTGGTCACAAAGAGATGATTGGCTTCAGGATTAAGGAGAAAACTCATCGAAACAGTCATCATAATCAGTCCAATGAAAATAGGATAGTGACTGTAAATTAGAAATATTCCCTTTTGATTAGATGCTTCATCAATCGCATGGTCGAATTGACTGAAATAAAACAAGAACAGAGAAAGCATGATAATGAAATAAAGAAGGGAATAAATCGAGAAATTCTCGATCGTAAAGAAGTTAGCTAGCCCCATAATCATCTCCCCAAAAGTAATAATGACTAGAAGGGAGATGCGTTCGATTAAATGGGGGAGATTGACTTGGAAATGCTTGGCTTTACGAGTCATGGTAATGGGCATGATAAAGGTCAGGAGGATGCTGAGAACGAAGACATAGATACCAAGGTTGATTGGAAGGAGAGCTGCTAGATAGACACCAAATGTGCGCAACCCTGTCATCCAGAGAAAACCCTTGATACTTCTTCGATTGCTAGCATCTGTTGATTTTCGATAATATTCAACTAGATATTGGAAGAAAAGTGTGAGGGTGAGGGTACCAACGGCCCAGCAAAAAGAGTGGAAATAGAGCTGCCAATCATGGCCGATCATGTTTGAAATGACGAGCAGGAGGCCCATATTTATAAACATGATCACCATGTTAAATAAAGAGTTCTTCCCATAGCGGTTGGTATAAACGGTCTGAATCATCCAGGAATTGACAAGGACCAAAAGAGACATGAAAAAATCAAAGAGAGAACTCCAAGTCAAAATACCGTCATGAAGATGGTGAATGAGGGCAGTTGTTTTTGAAATGGCAAAAACAAGAACCAGGTCATAAAATAGCTCTGAAAATTCTACCCGTTTGTGTTTGATAAGGTTTGTCATAGTAGGTTCCTTCTAGTTAAGATGTAACAATTTATTATAACAGAAAGCAGCAATGAAAGAAAAGGATATTAGTAGTTAGTAAAACTATGTCGTAAATTGTCGATGTCTTGTCTTCTTTTGTCATGTACTTGTCGGTTTCTGTTTTGTATAATAGTCTCATAAATAAAAAACAAAGAGGAAAATATCATGTCAAACAAAAAAGTTATCTTAGTCACAGGCGCTTCATCAGGTATGGGGAAACTTTCAGCCCAAGACCTTATCAAAGCTGGTCACACAGTTTACGCTGTTGCTCGTAGTGTCGATAAAATGAAAGACCTTGAAGCACTTGGTGGCCATATCATGAAAATGGACGTAACAAACGAAGAGGATATTGAAAAAGTTGTTGCAAAAGTGATTGAAGAACAAGGTCGCATCGATGTTCTTTGGAACAATGCAGGTTACGGACTCTATGGTCCTGTCGAAGACCTTTCAATGGAAAAAGCGCAACAACAGTTCGAAGTCAATGTCTACGGTGTAGCCCGTTTGACTAAAAAAGTATTGCCTTATATGCGTAAGCAAAAAGATGGTCTTATCATCAATACGTCATCAATGGGTGGTAAAATCTACACACCACTGGGTGCTTGGTACCATGCTTCAAAACACGCCATTGAAGGTTTTAGTGACTGTCTCCGTATGGAAGTCAAGGAGTTTGGCATCAAGGTGGTTGTTTTAGAACCTGGAGCGATCAATACTGGTTTTAACGCAGCAGTTGGTCAAAACTTCTCTCATGAATCTAAAAATGGTGCATATAGTCGTTTGGTGAACGCTTATATTAAAGCTATGGAGAACAACCCAGCACCAGGGTCTAAGCCAGAAGTCATCTCACGTACAGTTCTCAAAATCATCAATGCTCGTAACCCTAAAACTCGCTATCTTGTTGGACGTGGAGCCAAGCTCTTGGTAGGAATCCGTCGCATCTTTGGAGATAAATTCTTTGATCGCATGATGTTGATGGCCTTCCGTTAATAGAATGGAGAAAGCTTATGCGCCTTAGTCTCAGTCAACAGTATATTGAAAATTTAAGCCTTATGGGGCTGGATCTGAAAACGATTCTAGAATTGGCTAATCTACCAGATAGCACCTGGAAAGAGGAGATGAACCTCTCAACTCTAGACTATTATCATCTACTAACAGCTTTTGATCAGGTGGCCAATGATGAGCAAATCATAGCCATGAGCCGTATCAAGGACATTCAAATGTTTATGCCTCCATTTTTCGCGGCCTTATCCTCTAAAAACGGTTTGGCTGCGATAGAGCATTTTGCCAAATACAAGAAGATTACAGGTCCGATTGTCGTAAACATAGAAGTTTTTGATGAGCTTGTTCGTGTGAGCTATCGTTATGATTATTCTGGTTTAGAACTGCCTCGCTTTGCAGTCCTCAATGAACAGTTGTTGTTGCTTGATTTGATTCGGACGGGGACGGGAGAAGAGATTGTTCCAGTACATGTCGGGACTCCTTATACTTATGAGGAAGCCAGTGTTCGTATTTTTGGATGCCAAGTGGAAGTAATGGAAGGGAATGAACTGGTCTTTAAAAAGTCTGACTTGGAGAAACCTTTCCTTACGGCTAATAATGTCATGTTAGACTACCTAGAACCTCAGCTCAAGGAACGCTTAGCAGAAGCAATGACCAGTGAAAGTTTCACAGGTATTGTCCAGCAAAAACTCTACCAGGCTATTCCAAGTGGTTGTTTTACCATTGAAGATATAGCAGCGTCATTAGGCATTAGCAGTCGTACCTTGCAACGCAACCTGACTGCAGAAGGGACTAAGTTCAATCAGGAATTGCAAAATGTTCAAAAGATTCTAGCCTTTGGTTATTTCAAAAATCCAGAAATGACAACAGAAGATGTCAGCTATCTGCTAGGTTATTCGGAAGTATCCTCTTTCTCACGAGCCTTTAAAAAGTGGACAGGACAGACTATTTCAGAATATCGGAATCTACATCATGGTTAGAAAACGCCCCTAAAGGCGTTTTTAAACTGTTCTTCTATAAAGAGTGAATGGTAATACTTACACAAAAGAATCTGTGACAATAGTTCCTTTGTTACCAAAAAGGCCCCGTAATCCCTGCGGCGGATTTACCCACTACAGAAATTATAGAGCCAAAAAACGTGGGGCAAAATGATGGGGCAGGGCTCGTTTAAATAATGAAAAAGCCTTGGATTCCAAGGCTTTTAAGTCATACTTTCTATGCCCCCTGCAGGGCTCGAACCTGCGACCCATAGATTAAGAGTCTACTGCTCTACCAACTGAGCTAAGGAGGCAAATAAAAAGCTGTATTGGTGCCGAAACTTCACGGTTTGTATTGAACCCGCGCAATTAAGCAGGTGGGCAACTCGCTCTAACTGAAGCTGTTTCCGTGTGAGACGGCCTACATGCTGTTAGAAGACTTTTGTTTCCCTAATAATACAAAAAATAGTCGGTCAACACTTAAGTGTGAAGTCGTACACCACAGCGTTTCTATAATTATAATACCATAAATTTTGAAAAATTCAAGAGAAAAATGTGATTTTTTGCAAACGATGCCATCATTTTTTTAAGTCATCAATCTTATCCTTGGTCATTCCAAGGGCTCGCTCGTATTTACCATTCTCATTAGGAGTGAAATAATTGGCATCCCTTATCTTGTCAGGCAGATAGTCTTGCTTGACCCAATTGCCGGGATAGGAGTGAGGGTAGAGATAATCCTGTGCGTTGCCCAGTTCCTTACTGCCGGCATAGTGACCATCGCGTAAGTGGCGGGGAATGGGCAGATTTCCATTATTCCGTAGGTCAGCCAAGGCCTTGTCTATAGCCAGATAGGCTGAGTTGGACTTGGGGGATAGGGCCAAGTCAATGACAATATTAGCAATAAGGATACGGGCTTCAGGAAAACCGACCCGCTGAGCTGCTTCCAGAGCTGTAACGGTATGGACTTGGGCGTCTGGATTTGCCAGACCAATATCTTCGTAAGCGATAACGGTCAGGCGGCGAGCCAGGCTAGGCAGGTCTCCTGCCTCAACGAGACGAGCTGCGTAGTGGAGACTGGCATTGACATCGGAGCCGCGGATGGACTTCTGTAGGGCAGATAGGACATCGTAATGGCCGTCCCCGTCCTTATCCATGGTGATATAGCTCTTTTGCAGGCTGTTTTCCATCACATCGAGCGTGATGTGGCGGATGCCCTTGCCATCTTCTGGAGTAGAGAGTACGGCTAGGTCCAGTGAATTGTAGGCGGAGCGCAAGTCTCCATTGGTAGAGATAGCGATGAAATCTAGAGCATCTTCGTCTAGCTCCACTGGGAAATCAAATCCTCGATCCTTGTCTGTCAAGGCTAGCTGAATGGCTGCCCGAATGTCGTCGTTGCTGAGGGGCTCAAGCTCAAATATCTGAACCCGGCTTCGGATGGCAGGGGTGACAGAGAAGAAAGGATTTTCTGTCGTCGCTCCAATCATGATGACCAGACCGCTTTCTAATAGCGGCAGTAGGAAGTCTTGTTTTATTTTATCCAAGCGGTGAATCTCGTCTAGCAGGAGCACCAGTCCGCCGGAAAATTTCGCTTCTTCAGCAATCTCCTGCAGGCGCTTCTTGCTATCTACAGTGGCATTAAAGGTCCGAAAAGCACATTTAGTTGTGCCGGCAATAGCCGAGGCGATCGAGGTCTTGCCGATGCCGGGTGGTCCGTAGAGAATCATCGAGGACAGGCGGTTGGCTTCAACCATGCGGCGGATGATTTTCCCAGGTCCGACCAGATGCTGCTGGCCGATGATCTGGTCAATACTGGTCGGTCTCATGCGTAGGGCGAGGTTTTCTGGCATAAGATTTCCTTTCTGCAAGTGTTTTTCTTGGCTTTTTGTGTTACTATTGTAGATAGTAATATTTTATCACAATGAAAAGAGGAAATCATGGCTAAGTACGGTTTTTTAGAGATATTAGACGAGGAAATGGGGAAGAGCTTTCCTTTTGACTATGAGATAAACTGGGACAAGAAGAATCACGCGGTAGAAGTAGCCTTTCTCCTTGAGGTGCAAAATCCAGGCGGGATTGAGACGGTTGATGATGAAGGCAATGCTTCGGCTGAGGACATTTACTTTGAGGAAGCCGTGCTTTTCTATAATCCAACCAAGTCTCACTTTGAGGCAGAGGACTATCTGGCGGTTCTTCCCTATGAGCCTAAGAAGGGCTTGTCACGGGAGTTTCTGGCTTATTTCGTAGATTTCCTGTCCCAGACAGCTGAATCTGGCCTCGATGCACTCATGGACTTCTTAGCAGATCCAGAGGCAGCAGAGTTTGAGCTGGCTTGGAATGCGGAAGCTTTTGAAAATGGCAGAGCTGACTTGACTGAGACGGAATTCTATCCTTATCCGAGGTATTAGGAGGATGTATAGTAATATGTATTTCTAGTTGCTTACCTAGTGAGGATATACACTAATAAGCAAAAAGTATGGAAGATAATGTGAAAGGAGCATTATGAATGAAATTTTAGCTGCCTTCATAGGGGCAGTAGTTGCAGCTTTTGTAACGTATCTGGTGTCAAATCGTGACTTAAGTGATTCGCTGGATTCTAAATCTGAATGGCGTAAAAAACTATTTGAAGTTGCGTCAACCTATGAATTGACTTTCGATCATGCGCAGACGGTGCGAGCGACATTGAGGTTTCTACCACAAGATAAAGCGGTTGAAGAATATTCTTTTGCTTGGTTTAGTAATATTATGATTAAACATTTAGATGATTATATTCTTAGTGGGCTATATCAGGAAGAAAAAGAGTTTTATAAAATCAGTCGAAGAAGAAAATTTCGAAACATTCTTCTAATAGATGTAAAGGATAATGGAATAAAAACATTAGGGGCCTTTGATACCAAGATAGTACGTCTTTTTGCTATGTTCTTACTTAAATATCATTATGAAAATATAAGTTCCATGGGACCTAAAGAATATCTTTTTATCGGTAAAAGAAATAAAAATAAAACCTATAATCCTATAGTAGCAGAAGCTTATTGTAAGTATGTTGAGTTATTAAGTGAGGAGAAAAAACAAAATGAGAAAAAACAAAAAGAGCAAGAGCAAAAAGAGCAAGAGCAAAAGGGGGAAAAGTAAAAAGGGGAAAAGCAAAATGGCAGAATGTAAGCAAGGAACTCAGGAGAATAACAAAGGAAATAAAGTAAAAGATCAGCCTGATACGAATAAGGGCGATGAACAAGCTCAGGACAATACAAGTGTAGGTGGTGAACCAGGTCAGAACAATAATAGTGGTAAAGACATTCAGGATAATGGAGAAGGTACGCAATCTAATTGGAAATCTTTCTTATGCAAACTGAGAATTATAGGAATTATAGGAATTATATCGGGAATTATAGGAATTATATCGGGAATTATAGGAATTATAGGAATTATAGGAATTATATCGGGAATTATATTAAGTAATTTATTTGGTTCATTTGTTGGAATTTGTTTAGCGGTATCCTTGTGTATTTGTGCTATAGTCTTTTGTTATTATGCTTACAAATGTCTACAGAAAGACAAATTATCCTGTACAATTTCTTGGTTAGTTGGACTTTCTTTACTATTTGTTTTGATTATAGTGATCGGATTGTTTGCTAGTACATTCTCTGGTTTTAGTGTGACTGTTGAGGGTGTTGGTAATTTTAAGGGATCTACTATAACCTTGACGAGTGTACTGCTATTCATACTTTCTATCTTTATTTCAACTCTATCTGGTTATATAGTTTATAAAAAAGATGAAGAAAAGAAACAAAAACAACGCGATATGGCGTATGACATTGAAGACGCCTTGAAGAAACTCTATAAAAAAGGAAAATAACATGGAAACTTGGCAGGAATTAACGATTGAAGTGAAACGTGAGGCTGAGGAAGCGGCCTCGAATATTCTGATTGAGCTGGGCAGTCAGGGTGTGGCTATCGATGACAGCGCAGATTATCTGGGACAGGTTGATCAGTATGGTGAGCTCTTTCCTGAAGTTGAGCAGAGCGAACGGGTCAAGATTACCGGCTACTACCCGGATTCGGTGGATATAGAGGCTGTTGCGGCCCAGGCCAATGCGCGACTGGCTGAGCTGGATGGCTTCGGCTTGGAGACGGGAGATATTCAGCTGACTCGGCAGGAGCTAGCTGAGGAAGACTGGGCGGACAATTGGAAGAAGTACTTTGAGCCAGCTCGTATCACGCATGATTTGACCATTGTGCCGTCATGGACGGACTATGAGGCGACAGCTGGTGAGAAGATCATCAAGCTGGACCCAGGCATGGCCTTTGGTACGGGTACTCACCCAACGACCAAGATGAGCCTTTTTGCGCTGGAGCAGGTCTTGCGGGGTGGAGAAACTGTGCTGGACGTAGGCACAGGCAGTGGCGTCCTCTCTATTGCCAGCTCTCTCTTAGGCGCTAAGGACATCTACGCTTATGATTTAGACGAGGTGGCGGTACGCGTGGCGCAGGAAAATATTGAGCTCAACCCTGGTATGGAGAATATTCATGTGGCGCCAGGTGACCTTCTCCGAGGCGTAGAAATCGAGGCGGATGTCATTGTGGCCAATATCTTGGCGGATATTCTCATCCATCTGACTGAGGATGCCTATCGTCTGGTCAAGGATGAGGGTTATCTGATTATGAGTGGGATTATTTCTGAGAAGTGGGAAATGGTGCGCGAGTCAGCGGAAGCAGTAGGATTCTTCCTAGAAACGCATATGATTCAGGGCGAATGGAATGCCTGTGTCTTTAAGAAAACTCAGGACATTTCAGGCGTGATAGGTGGTTAGATGCAGCAGTATTTTATAAAAGGAAACCCTCAGTCTCCTCTGGTGGTCACGGATAAGGACACGGCCAAACATATGTTTTCAGTCATGCGGCTCAAAGAGGGCGACCAAGTCACGCTGGTTTTTGATGATGGCGTGAAACGGCTGGCGCGAGTGCTAGATCCAGCCCAGCAGAGCTTGGAAATCTTGGAGGAGCTAGCAGACAATACCGAGCTGCCGGTTCAAGTGACCATTGCTTCGGGCTTTCCCAAGGGCGATAAGCTAGAATTTATCACCCAGAAGGCAACAGAGCTGGGGGCGAGTGCTATCTGGGCTTTCCCAGCGGACTGGTCAGTGGCCAAGTGGGATGGCAAAAAACTGGCTAAAAAGAGTGAAAAACTGGAAAAAATTGCTCAGGGAGCAACAGAGCAGAGCAAGCGCAATCTGATTCCTGAGATTCGGCTCTTTGATAAAAAGGCAGATTTTCTAGCGGCCTTGGCAGACTTTGACCGCATCATCGTGGCCTATGAAGAATCAGCCAAAGAGGGAGAAACTGCAGCTCTAGTCCGAGCTCTGTCGGGCTTGGAATCCGGCGCAAAAGTACTCTTTATCTTTGGACCGGAGGGCGGTCTGTCGCCAGAGGAAATAGCAGCCTTTGGCCAAGCAGGGGCTGTCTCCGCTGGTCTAGGTCCACGTATCCTGCGGGCTGAAACAGCTCCGCTTTATGCCTTGACGGCAGTCAGTGTCATGCTGGAATTAGAAAAATGAAATCAGCGGGCTTCTGCTGATTTTTCCTTGCCTGTCGCTACTATATGCCTTTTTGTGGAAAACGGTTCTTGACATAAAAAATTTTTATGGCCAGCTTAAAAAAATACTATTGGACGGCTGAGAGGTGGAATGGTAAGATATTCTATATCAAGTTAAGGAGGGAACATCTATGTGCAGAACAATTGTTGGAGTGTCAGCTAATCTTTGTCCAGTCGACCAGGCGGGCAAAAACCTTCATTCATCTGTATCCTGCAAATTTGCCGAAAGCATCAAGCTGGTCGGCGGTCTGCCTATGGTGATTCCTGTTGGGGATAAAAGTCTGGTCAAGGACTATATAGAAACCATTGATAAGCTCATTCTATCAGGTGGTCAAAATGTTCATCCGCAGTTTTATGGAGAGGAAAAGGCCATTGATAGCGATGATTACAATCTAGCTCGTGATGAGTTTGAGTTGGCTCTCCTGAAGGAGGCTATTCGTCAGGATAAGCCAGTCTTGGCCATTTGCCGCGGTCTACAGCTGGTCAATGTCGCTTTTGGTGGCACACTCAATCAGCAGATTGACAATCACTGGCAGGGGCAGCCATTTGGTACTTCGCACTCCATTCGCACAGAGAAAGGAAGCGTTGTGGAACGTTTGTTTGGTCAAGCCAGCCAGATTAATTCTGTCCATCGCCAAAGCATCAAGGATTTGGCACCCAATTTTCGAGCAACCGCCTTTGACCCAAGGGATAATACCATCGAAGCGATTGAATCGGTTGACAATCATCGCATCATCGGCCTTCAGTGGCATCCAGAGTTTTTGATCAACGAAGAAAAGGGCAATTTAGAACTATTTCAATATCTTTTGCAAGAATTATAAAATCTAAAATTGTTTTTAGCTAATTTTAAGATAAGCTTTATATAATATAACCATCAAATGAAGACCTCCTAACTTTATTTGATGAAATCCTAAAACTTTTCTTTTTCATAATAATCTCCCTATAAGAACCGCCCAATCGGCGGTTTTTTTGCTGGAAAGGCTAAGAAATCTAGATTTTCATCAATTGGATGTCTTTTATGTTATAATGAGTCACAAGTAGGCCGAGCGAATCGGTCGGTAGATGGAGGAGCAGAGATGTCAAGAGCGGAGCGAGTTATTTTAACGAATATGTGTATGGTTTACGATGGAGACCGCATTTTAGTGCAAAATAAAGTAAATGATGATTGGACCGGCCTTTGCTTTCCAGGCGGCCATGTTGAATATCGGGAGTCCTTTGTTAAGTCAGTGATTCGTGAAGTCAAAGAGGAAACGGGTCTGACCATCTATGAGCCTCGCTTGTGCGGCGTCAAGCAGTTTTATACCGAAAAGGATGAACGTTACGTCGTTTTTCTTTACAAGACCAATCGTTTTGAAGGAGAACTGGTCTCGTCCGACGAAGGAGAAGTGTTCTGGATTGACCGCAAAGATCTTGACCGCTACTCGCTGGCCGTGAGCTTTAAGGAAATGTATCAGGTTTTCACATCAGATTTGACGGAGCAGTTTACCTATCTGGATAATGGAGAGATCATCAGAGATCTATACTAGGGAGAACCGCCCAATTGGCGGTTTTTTTGCTTGTTTTTTGCGAATTTAGTATAATAGGGACAGCGAAAATAGAAAAGAGAAATGTATGAAAATTCGTGGATTCGAGCTGGTTTCCAGCTTTCCAAATGAAGATTTGTTGCCCAAGAGAGAGACGGCTCACGCAGCTGGATATGATTTGAAAGTGGCAGAGCGCACCGTCATTGCGCCGGGGGAGATTAAGCTGGTTCCGACGGGTGTCAAGGCCTACATGCAGCCGAGCGAGGTGCTTTATCTCTATGACCGTTCGTCCAATCCTCGTAAAAAAGGCTTGGTCTTGATTAACTCCGTTGGGGTCATTGACGGTGATTACTATGGCAATCCTGGAAATGAAGGGCATATCTTTGCTCAGATGCAAAATATCACAGACCAAGAGGTTGTACTGGAAGTGGGTGACCGCATTGTGCAAGCTGTTTTCGCACCATTTTTGATTGCGGATGGGGATGTAGCCGATGGCGTGCGGACAGGTGGCTTTGGATCGACGGGGCATTGAGATGAAAGTGATTTTTGTGCGCCACGGTGAGCCTGATTACCATGAGTTAGAGGAGCGTTCTTATACTGGTTTTGGTCTGGATTTGGCGCCCTTGTCTGAGCAAGGCAGACTGCAGGCTCAGGAACTTTGCCAGCATCCTTTACTGCGTTCAGCTGATTTGCTGGTGTCTTCTGCAATGACGCGAGCTTTAGAAACGGCATCCTATGTGGCTTGTGCTACTGCCCTTCCCTTGAGAGTGGAGCCTTTGCTGCATGAATGGCAGGTTTATCAAACGGGAAGAGAGAACTTTGAAAAAGCTCGAAGCCTGTTTTTAGAAAATGATGGAGTCTTGCTCCCCAGTAGTCCTCTTCAGTATGAAACAGCTGAGGAGATGAAGGCTCGTTTTGTAGACTGCATGGCAAAGTATCGAGACTACCAGACAGTAGTCCTTGTAGCTCATCGTATGCTGATCCGCCAGTTTGTGCCAAATGAAACCATTGATTTTTGCCAAGTGATTGAATGTGATATAGAGATATAGAAAGAGGTTTATCATCGCTAAGAAAAAGACGACCTTTGTCTGTCAAAATTGTGAATACCATTCGCCTAAGTACCTAGGGCGCTGTCCCAACTGCGGCTCCTGGTCTTCTTTTGTTGAGGAAGTAGAGACCACTGAGGTCAAGCATGCCCGTGTTTCCTTGACGGGCGAAAAGACTCGGCCTATGAAGCTGGCTGAGGTCACTTCGATTGATGTCAACCGGACCAAGACGGACATGGACGAGTTCAATCGTGTGCTGGGTGGTGGCGTAGTGCCTGGCAGTCTGGTCCTGATTGGCGGGGATCCTGGTATCGGGAAGTCCACCCTGCTTCTACAGGTATCCACCCAGCTTTCTCATCAGGGCACCGTCCTTTATGTCAGCGGGGAGGAATCAGCTGAGCAGATCAAGCTGCGGGCGGAACGCCTCGGTGATATTGATAGTGAATTTTATCTCTACGCCGAGACCAATATGCAAAACATCCGCACGGAGATTGAAAAAATCAAGCCAGATTTTCTGATTATTGACTCCATTCAGACAGTGATGTCGCCGGAAATTTCCAGTGTTCAAGGTTCTGTTTCTCAGGTCCGCGAGGTGACAGCTGAGCTCATGCAGCTGGCCAAGACCAATAATATCGCGACCTTTATCGTTGGTCACATGACCAAGGAAGGAACCTTAGCTGGCCCCCGGACACTAGAGCACATGGTGGACACAGTGCTTTATTTTGAGGGTGAACGCCAGCACACTTTCCGTATCTTGAGAGCAGTCAAGAACCGCTTTGGCTCGACCAATGAGATTGGTATCTTCGAAATGCAGTCTGGCGGGCTAGTCGAGGTGCTCAATCCAAGCCAAGTCTTTCTGGAAGAGCGGCTGGACGGTGCGACAGGCTCCTCCATCGTTGTGACCATGGAAGGAACGCGGCCGATTTTAGCAGAGGTACAGGCTTTGGTGACACCGACCATGTTCGGCAATGCCAAGCGAACCACGACTGGACTGGACTTTAACCGAGCCAGCCTCATCATGGCAGTTCTGGAAAAGAGGGCAGGACTCCTCCTGCAAAATCAAGATGCCTACCTCAAGTCAGCTGGCGGCGTCAAGCTAGATGAGCCAGCGATTGATTTGGCAGTAGCAGTAGCCATTGCTTCCAGCTACAAGGATCTGCCTACAAATCCTCAAGAATGCTTTATCGGCGAAATTGGCCTGACTGGTGAAATTCGTCGGGTTAATCGCATCGAGCAGCGCATTAACGAAGCAGCAAAACTGGGCTTCACCAAGATTTATGCTCCCAAAAACTCTCTGAATGGCCTCAAGGTTCCAAACAATATCCAAGTCATCGGTGTGACGACGATTGGGGAAGTCTTGAAAAAAGTCTTTGCTTGATGATTTCTTTGTTTTAGATTGCAAAAATATTTTATTATTGCTATAATTTTCTTAAAAAAAAAACAAGGAGGGAACTCTTATGCAATTTTCCATGGATAGCAACATGCAATTTCCACTCGTTGACCTCTACCTCAATCAAGGAGAGACAGTCTTTATCCAGCGTGGCAGTATGGTTTATCACACCCCTAATGTGACCTTGAATACTCAGCTCAATGCTAATGGTTCAGGTTTGGGCCGCTTTGTCAAGGCAGTCGGCCGTTCCATGGTGTCGGGTGAAAGTACCTTCATCACTCAGGCTGTCGCCCAGTCCGATAACGGTTTTCTAGCATTAGCACCAGAAGTTCCCGGCCAAGTTATTCCTCTTTATCTGGGAGAAAAGCAGTACCGGCTCAATGACGGTGCCTTTCTGGCTCTGGATGGTACGGCTTACTATACCATGGAGCGCCAATCTGTTGGTAAGGCGATATTTGGCGGTCAAGGCGGTCTCTTCGTCATGACGACTCAGGGGCAAGGCACACTTTTGGCCAATGCATATGGATCGATTAGGAAAATTGAACTAAATAACCAAGAAGTAACCATTGACAATGCCCATGTCGTAGCTTGGAGCCAGTCCTTAGATTATAATATTCATCTAGAAAATGGTTTCTGGCAGTCTATCGGAACGGGAGAAGGAGTTGTGAACACCTTCCGAGGAACTGGGGAAATCTATGTTCAAAGTCTCAATCTTCAAAGCTTTGCAGGCTCACTCAGTCGCTATATCGCAAAAGGATCATAAAAAGGTGCGGATGAATTTCCGCACCTTTTTTAAATTTTTCTTTCATTTTTTCATAAAAGACGGACATTTTTGTTTTATAGGGGGTTAAAAACTGACAAAATACCTAAAAGATGATAAGATGGTAGGAAATAATTTGCCCATCAAATAAATTCTAGTAAGGGGAAAGAATGTCCTATTTTGAAAATTTTATGAAGGCCAATCAAGCCTATGTGGACCTGCATGGAACCTCCCATCTGCCGATTAAGCCCAAGACCAAGGTAGCGATCGTGACCTGCATGGACTCTAGGCTCCACGTGGCTCAGGCTCTGGGCTTGGCGCTGGGAGATGCTCATATCTTGCGCAATGCTGGCGGTCGGGTGACGGAGGACATGATTCGCTCGCTGGTTATTTCGCAGCAGCAACTGGGCACACGGGAAATCGTAGTTTTGCACCATACGGATTGTGGAGCACAGACTTTCAAAAATGAAGAGTTTGTAGCCTATCTCAACAAAGAGCTGGGTGTTGATGTCAGCGGTCAGGATTTTCTTCCATTTACAGATGTGGAGGAAAGTGTGCGGGAAGACGTGGCGCTTCTCCGCCAATCACCCCTAATCCCAGATGATGTAGAGATCTCAGGAGCAGTATATGATGTTGCTACAGGGCGAATGACCGTCGTTCAGTAATTAGCTAGGAAAGCCAATTTATATGTCGGTATTTCGGCATTGAAATTGGCTGCTTTTTTGTGTTAAAATAGAATACGATTTTAATTTAGTTAGGACAATAAGATGATTCTTTCCATTATTTCACAAGGTCTGGTCTGGGCCATTTTGGGTCTGGGGATTTTCATGACTTTTCGGATTTTAAATTTTCCAGATATGACGACGGAAGGTTCCTTTCCTCTAGGTGGAGCGGTAGCTGTCACCTTGATTACCAAGGGGGTGAACCCTTTCTTGGCGACGGCAGCTGCGGTGTTGGCGGGCTGTCTGGCAGGTTTGGCGACTGGCCTTCTCTATACCAAGGGCAAGATTCCCACCCTGCTGTCAGGGATTTTGGTCATGACCTCTTGTCATTCCATCATGCTCATGATCATGGGGCGGGCTAATCTAGGTCTGCTGGGAACTCGTCAGATTCATGACTTTTTGCCCTTCTCTGGGGGAATCAATAATCTCTTGACAGGCTTGATTTTTGTCAGTCTGGTCATTGCAGCTCTGCTCTTTTTCCTAGATACCAAGCTGGGACAGGCCTACATCGCGACTGGAGACAATCCAGACATGGCGCGTAGTTTCGGTATCAATACTGGCCGCATGGAATTGATGGGCATGATCTTGTCTAATGGCGTTATTGCCTTGTCTGGTGCTCTGATTGCCCAGCAGGAAGGCTATGCAGATGTGTCCCGTGGGATTGGGGTTATCGTCGTCGGCTTGGCGAGTCTGATTATCGGGGAAGTTCTCTTTAAGAGCCTGACCTTGGCTGAACGCCTGATTACCATTGTGGTTGGAGCCATTGCCTATCAATTTCTGATTTGGGGTGTCATTGCTCTTGGCTTCAACACGAGCTATCTTCGCCTCTACAGTGCGGTCATCTTGGCGGTCTGCCTCATGATTCCGACCTTGAAAAATAAATTCTTTAAAGGAGCTAAGTTAAGCAAATGACAGCGATTGTAGAATTAAAAAATGCCAGCAAGCGGGTCAATAACGGCTTTGATGAAGAAAAGATCATCCTAAACGATGTGTCGCTGGAGATTCATGAGCACGATTTTATCACGATTTTGGGTGGCAATGGGGCAGGTAAATCGACTCTTTTTAATGTCATTGCCGGGACCCTCTCTCTGAGCAGCGGCAGCATTTACATCTTGGGCGAAAATGTGACCAACTTTTCTCCTGAAAAGAGAGCCAAATATTTGTCGCGGGTCTTTCAAGATCCCAAGATGGGAACGGCTCCTCGGATGACAGTGGCAGAAAACCTGCTGATTGCCAAGTTTCGTGGTGAATTGCGCGGTCTAGTCCCTCGTCGGCTGAATAGCTATCGGCAGGAGTTTCAGGAGACTATTGATAAGATTGGCAATGGTCTGGAAAAACACTTGGATACGCCGATTGAGTTTCTTTCTGGTGGTCAGAGACAGGCTTTGAGTCTGCTCATGGCGACGCTTAAACGTCCAGAACTGCTTCTTTTGGACGAGCATACAGCAGCGCTGGATCCCAAGACCAGTGTAGCTCTTATGGAGCTAACTGATGACTTTGTCCGCAGAGACCAGCTGACGGCCCTCATGATTACCCACCAAATGGAGGATGCCCTCAAATACGGCAACCGTCTGATTGTCATGAAGGAAGGCCGGATCATCCAAGACCTCAAACAGGAAGAAAAAGCCAAGATGACCATAGCGGACTACTATGGATTGTTTGAGTAAAGTTGACCAGTTTTTTGTAAGGCTGACAAAGGGAATAAGCAGTGAATAGTTATTAAACGGATATAGTTCTGTTTTCCACAGGACTGTATCTTTTTAACATTTTCTCAAACAAATCAAGAAAAACCGCTAGATTGCGGTTTTTTATCTTGTGAAAATCTTACTCACTCATCTATTTGAATAAACATCATGGCGTTAAGTAAGGATATTAACTCAACCGTATTAACGTTGTTGGAATAAATCAGCTTCTTGTTTTCAATCGGTGGGATAATGAAATTAGAAATGATGATGTCATAGGGTGATTCTTTTAAAGAATCGATGGATAATTCTAATTCGTTCCAAACTTCCAGTTCAAAATTGTTGCTACAATAATATGAAAGGGTTTCTGCTATGGATTTTGCATGATGTTGATCAAAACTACTCATCACTAGCACCTTTAATTTAGGTTGATTTTGCAACAGATTCAAAACTAAATGCTTACTGTGAGTTATAAAGGTATAGGATAAATGATTGACATGCATTTGGTTACTATGGATACCCAAGGTTTCAAGATAATTTAAGATTCCCTCTTTTACTTCTGAAACAAATTGAGGGAAAATATTTTGAAAGTTTCGGATTGTATTGCCCTTTTGATCAAACAAAATATACTCTGTTGATAATTCCCGCCGATGCAGTTGTGCGGTATTATGTAGATGCCAAATCAGATGGTCCTTGTTATCTATTTTAAAATTGTATGTGGATGATATCTGGTCAATGAAATCACTTAATAAATGATAGGACTTTTCCACATACCTATCAGACTTTACGTGGTCCATAAATAGTGTTTCATCAATGAAAAACATTTTTTGGAAGTAGGAAACAAATAATTGACCGATTACTTCTTTAGTCAAAGAAATACCGTAATCTGTAGCAAATCTATCTACTACTTCGTCTATCCCTTCAGCCTGCATAAAAGATTCCATCAATTGTTCATTGAAAGAATCATTCTCAACTTCCAAGAAATGTCCAAACTGTATTCTATAGAGATTCGTAACGAGCAGCAACTTTAACATCCTATGAGTGGATACATTGATAGGGAAGCTAGTCTCTTTATAAACAATCTCTACCAACTGACACAAAGGCTCTTTGGGAAAATCTGTAAATGGCCATTCCAGGAAATAATATTTTTCCGAAAAATATTGTGCAAAAAAGTAACGGATATCAATCTCATTCCCAACGATTCGAACAGGGGTCAGACTAACTTTAAAATCATATTGTTTTTTTATCGTTTTATTGATATGACTGATGATACGATAGAGCGAGGAAGAACTGATATAGAACTCGTTATAAATATCCTCAGCTTGACACCCTTCGTTAAAGAATATGAACTCTAAAATGGAAAAATGACTTGAGTGCTTGAAAAAATAATGATAGACCATCTCAATATCACTGTCATCCGTATTCATGATACGAATACCACTATTAGAAGAGTGAAAGATTAGGTCAGGAAAAGAGGACTTGACATAAGATAGGTCATCTTTTACCAACCGTTCTGAGCAGTTCAATCGTTCGGCTAGTTCAGAAATATAAAACCGACGTTTAGTTTTAAAGAGTAATTCTAACAATTCTAATTGCCTGAGGCTTTTTTTAGATAATAATTCTCTCATAATATTTTTTCTTTCTTATTATACAATTATATCATATTATGAGTGATTATGCTTATTCAATAGTATTTTTAAAAAAAGAAAAAACGCGATACGCTTTTAAATAAACAATGAAAGCGTTCTATTATTTTTGCGTACCCATAATACATAAATTTGGGAACAATTCCAAGTTGAATGATTATACTTTTTTTAAGAAAAATTATATAATTATATTAATCAAAAATAATATTAAATAATTTTGATTTAGAAAGAAGCATCACTATGTTGTGGTCAATTATTATCGGTGGGCTTATTGGTCTGGTTGCTGGATCAATAACAAAAAAAGGCGGTTCTATGGGAATTGTCGCCAACGTTGTTGCAGGTTTAGTTGGTTCAGCTGTTGGTCAGTCTCTTTTAGGAACTTGGGGGCCTAGTTTGGCTGGCATGGCTTTGATTCCTTCTATCATCGGTGCGGTTATTGTAGTTGCAGTTGTATCGTTTTTTGTAGGTAAAAAGGCATAAGAATTCTTTTTATATACAATTATATACAATTTTATTTGAATTATGAAAGGATTCAATATGTCAAAATCAAGAAAAATACTTTTTCTTATTATCTGTATTTTAATCTTGACTATTTTGATTCCTGTTTTGCTAGATTTTCATAAAGTTAGCGGTTTAGGCCTCCAGTTATTTACCTGGAAGAATATTCCTTTTGTAGGATACTATCTATCTAGATATGTTTTCTGGGGGACACTGGTTTTAGCAAGCTTAATATTGTTGCTGATGTTAGTGATAATTTTTTATCCTAAGAGACGTTTGGAAATTCAGTTAGCTGATGCGGATGGTAAACTAATGTTGAAAAATTCAGCGATTGAAGGATTTGTTCGCAGTCTGGTAACAGACCATGGTTTTATCAAAGATCCTACAGTATCCGTAAATAGCTGGAAAAACAAGTGTATAGTTTCTGTTAAAGGAGCGATTGTTCCTTCAGAAAATATCATCAAGAGAAGTCAGTTGATTCAGGATGAAATTGCTACTGGATTAACAGAATTCTTCGGTCTCAATCATGATGTCAAGCTTCAAATATCTGTATCAGATTTCAAACCAAAATCGCAGGCTGAAAAAAATACTAGTCGTGTAAAGTAAGGAAGTACCAAAATGGAATGGTTTAAAAAATATCAATATCTAATCCTATCTGGATTAGCGGGCGGTGTTCTCGCCTGCTTTATCCTATCCTTTGGCTTCTTTAAGACGCTATTTGTCTTGATTTGCGCTGCCATAGGAGCAGGAATCGGATATTATATACAACAAAAAAATATATTAAATAAATAATAAGGAGTTTCTTATGTCAAATACAAATAAAGATTTCAAAGATGTTGCTAAAAAGGAAGTTGCGCAAGCAACTCATGAAGTAAAAGGTGAATTGACTTACGAAGATAAGGTCATTAAAAAAATCATTGGTCTCTCTTTAGAGAAAGTTTCAGGTTTGCTAGCTGTTGATGGTGGCTTCTTCTCTAACTTAGCAGATAAATTGATTAACACTGATAACGTAACGAATGGTGTTAATGTTGAAGTTGGTAAAGAACAAGTGGCTGTTGACTTGAACGTAGTAGTGGAATATCAAAAGAACGTTCCAGCAGTATACGAAGAAATCAAGAATGTTGTTGTAGAAGAAATTTCGAAGATGACTGACCTAGAAGTTGTTGAAGTTAATGTCAATGTTGTTGATATTAAGACTAAAGAACAACATGAAGCTGACTCAGTTAGCCTTCAAGATCGAGTAACAGATGTTGCTGAATCAACAGGAGAATTTGCTTCAGAGCAATTCGAAAAAGCAAAATCTGGTCTTAGCGGTGGTTTTTCAGCCGTTCAAGAAAAAGTTGGTGAAGGTGTAGAAGCTGTTAAAGATGCTGCTTCATCAAGTGAAAAAGCTCGCGTACATTAATTAAAAACAAAAAGAAGTAAAGGAGGACATAGTTATGTCAACAGAAGAAAAATTCAACCAAGCTAAAGGCGCTGTCAAAGAAGGTGTTGGGAAAGTAATCGGTGACGAAAAACTTGAAAAAGAAGGAGCAGCTGAAAAAGTTGTTTCTAAAGTCAAAGAAGTTGCTGAAGATGCAAAAGATGCAGTTGAAGGCGCTATTGAAGGTGTAAAAAACATGCTTCATAAAGACGATGATAAATAAGCCTAGGCTAATATATAGTAGGGGCTAGAAATCTCTACAGTTTAAAGGAGACCTCTTTTAGGGTCTCTTTTACTTTTATATTCATTCTTTTTAGTTAAAATATTTTCAATCTACACGGTGTAAACGCTTGCAATCTTTTGCTAGAAGGAGTATAATATAAGTAAAGATAGGGAAAGGAAAAACTAAATTTCGCATTCGATTTGCTTTGCTGATATATTTATTTGTAACTTATAAGTCGTTGCTTTACTGGACTATTGGTTAAATCGTTGGGTAGGCCTGCTTAGCCTATCTGATTATGACAGTGGGATAGAAAGTAGAAGCTTTTTAGATGGTTTTCAGACTTCGAGATGTTAACCGATAGTTGCTTTGTGATTAATATTTCTAATGCTAAGATAAAAGAAAATCATTAGCGCTTAAAGGAATTAAAAATTTAATAAATTTAATAAATTAAATAATCAACAATCAATTGTTAGTCAGTTCCGAATAGGATAAACTGATTGCTCCCATATCAGCAAGGTAAGTCAGACCTCTAGCCGAGTCAAGCTAGAGGTCATTTTGATGGATTCGGGCAGTTGTTAGTGGAGTTTGGACTTCAGCTAGTAAAGACCAAGAAAGCAGCTTTTAAAAAGCGATAAAGTAGGGATTGAGCACTTGCTGGAGAAGAAAATTTCCCCACAGCTCCTTGGGCTTTTCTTCGTCTATCTATCTGAAAGGTGATATAATATAGTTAGAAAAATACAAGGAGAAATGCAATGAAATCAGCAGTTTATCTCAAGGCTGGTCAAGTTGGACTAGTAGAAATGGATCATCCGCAAATTCTAGACCCAGATGATGCCATTATCCGCATTGTTCGTACCTGTGTCTGTGGCTCTGACCTGTGGAGTTATCGAAATGAGCAGGTGAAGCCTGGGCGCATGAACAGTGGTCACGAGGCGATCGGGATTGTCGAAGAAGTCGGTGATGCAGTAACGACTGTGAAAGCAGGCGATTTTGTCATTGCTCCATTTACCCATGGATGCGGGGACTGCGACGCTTGCCGAGCAGGATATGATGGGACTTGTGACCGGCATATTGGCAATAACTGGTCAGATGGGGTGCAAGCGGAATATATGCGCTTCGAGTATGCCAACTGGGCTTTGGTGAAGATTCCGGGTCAGCCATCAGATTATTCAGAGGGGATGCTTAAGTCCTTCTTGGCGCTGGCTGATGTTATGCCAACAGGCTACCATGCGGCGCGTGTAGCAGATGTTAAACCGGGCGACAAGGTAGTTGTCATCGGGGATGGCGCTGTTGGACAATGTGCTGTTATCGCGGCTAAGATGCGGGGAGCTTCTCAAATCATCCTCATGAGTCGGCACGAAGACCGACAAAAGATGGCGCTTGAATCAGGAGCGACAGCTGTTGTTGCAGAGCGTGGTGAAGAAGGCATTGCCAAGGCGCGCGAACTCCTCGGTGGCGGAGCCGACGCTGCGCTTGAATGTGTCGGAACAGAAGCGGCTGTCGACCAAGCCCTTGGTGTCCTTCATAATGGTGGCCGATTAGGCTTTGTTGGTGTTCCTCATTGCGAAAAGCATCCGATTGGTTCCACCTTTGCTCAAAACATCACAGTGGCAGGTGGTGCGGCCTCTGTCACTACCTATGACAAGCAACTCTTACTGAAAGCAGTCCTTGATGGCGACATCAATCCAGGCCGCGTCTTTACTTCCAGCTATAAACTGGAAGAGATTGACCAAGCCTATAAAGATATGGATGAGCGGAAGACTATTAAGTCCTTGATTGTCTTTGACTAAGGTTTGTCCAGAGTATCATGCTAGGGGCTATTATAGCCACTCAAAGGAATTTGGCATTCTGAGATATCAGTAAAACGATTTGCAAGGATTAGGTCAGGATTTTCAGTCTTCCACAAATTATAGAAGAAAGAGTGGCTTTTTAGGAAGTCGAAAAGGAGGAATTGCTAGCGTCTTCTTTTTTTGCTATAGTGGAGCTAGAGAAGAGATTGACTAGGAAGAAATGAGGAATAGCGAGACTTATGAAAAAAATGGAAGAGATTGCGGATTTTGGTCCCTTGCCTTCGGAAGCCCAGCTAGCTTATCATCGAGATGAATTGGCAGCTTTTATCCATTTTGGCATCAATACGTTTTACGAGCAGGAGTGGGGAAATGGTCAAGAAGATCCCAAGCGTTTCAATCCGACTAAACTAGATACAGACCAGTGGATCAGGGTTCTGAAAGAAACAGGCTTTAAACGAGTCATTGTCGTGGTCAAGCATCATGATGGTTTTGTTCTTTATCCAAGTCGTTATACAGACTATACGGTGGCTGCCAGTCCGTGGAGAGATGGCAAGGGTGATCTCCTGGCTGAGATTTCACGCTCAGCCAGTCAGTATGATATGGATTTGGGGCTTTATCTGTCGCCTTGGGATGCCCACAGTCCGCTCTATCACGTAGATACTCAAAAAGCCTACAATGAGTACTATCAGCAGCAATTAGAAGAAATATTGAGCAATCCGCTCTATGGCAATAAAGGGAAATTTGTTGAAATCTGGATGGATGGGGCGCGTGGAGAAGGGGCTCAAAAGCTTTCCTATGAGTTTGAGGCTTGGTTTGAGACCATTCGTCGCTATCAAAAGGATGCTGTCATTTTTTCAACTGAAGCGACTGAATTGCGTTGGATTGGCAATGAAAGTGGCCGAGCTGGCGATCCCTTGTGGCAGAAGATTCGACCGGAAAAGCTGAGTGGGCAGACACCATCTGTCTATCTTTGCCATGGCGATCCAGACGGTACGCACTATTCTGTTGGAGAAGCAGATGTTTCCCTGCGTTCGGGTTGGTTTTATCATGAAAGTCAGCAACCCAAGTCCTTGGCGGATTTGTTGGATATTTATCTGGCTTCGGTGGGGCGGGGGACACCGCTTTTGCTCAATGTGCCTCCGACCAAGGAGGGCTTGTTGGCGGAAGTCGATGTCCAGCGCCTGCAGGAATTTCATCAGCTTATCTCCAGTCTTTACAATGAAGACTTGGCTGCGAAGGCTGAAGTCACAAGTAGCAGTGAAAGGGCAGGCTATCCAGCAAGCAATCTGACGGATGGTCAAAGGGATAGCTTCTGGGCTCCGAATGCGGAGGAGACTTCTTATGTCTTGGAGATTGACCTCGGTCGCAGTTGCACTTTTAATCTGCTAGAAATCGGAGAACCGATGGCCAAAGGGCAACGGGTCGCAGGCTTTATCCTGGAAGTGAAAAAAGAGGATGGTTGGACTGTCTTTGCCCGTGGTCAGACGATTGGCTATAAGCGTCTACTTTTGGGCGAAATGGTCGAGGCTCGTTACTTGCGCTTGATTTTGACAGATTTTCAAGCCTTGCCACTGTTGAGTAAGCTGGGCGTGTACAGGACACCAGCGATCATGGAGGAAGAGAAGAGGCCTTCTGGTTTGGTATTTTCACAAGCAGCGGACACAGTAATCGGGGGGCAATCAAGCCAGATTCGTCTGCGTCGTTTAGATGGACTAGAGCAGGCGGAGCAGATCCGACTGGTTACGGAGCCTGGCACAGGAACGCACGGAACGGCTTATGAGGATCAAATCTGGAATGTGACCTTTGCTCCAGGTGAGACGAGAAAAGAGCTGACCTTATCAACCTTGGCTTTCACAGGTCAGCAAGAATTGAATTTTTACCTTTGTGCCAGTCGAGAGGATGGTCGTCAAAGTAGGATCAAGATTGAGGTTAAGGGAAGTTAGAATGAGAAAAGAAGAGTGGGACAGAAATCGGTAATTCGTTAGAATTCGATTTCGTCGTCTCACCTCCGCACAGTTGAGTAGGGCTGTAAAAGCTGATGAAATCAGCCTAGTAGAGCCCACTCAACCACTGCGTCTTGCTCGACAATCCAAAGACAATTGAGAGGCTAGGACTTTTGTCCTAGCCTCCTTTTGCTGTTTTTATGATTGTGTAGAGGATGAATTTGGCAACCAAGACAGGTAGAAGTCCAGCCTGTCAGAAGCCAGTAAGTCCTCATGGGAAATTCGCTGCTGGCTTCGTCCGTCTAATTCTGCCTTTTTCACAAACTGGAAGTGGGGATAGTTATCATGAGCGTAAATATCAAGCCATTTTTGACTTTGTGGCAGGTAGAGGCGCAGATGGTCAAAGAGCGGAATGCCTAAGTCATAGTGAGGCTTGCCAGGACAAGTCGGATAGAGCCCCAAGACGCTCCAGATATACCAAGCAGAGAGGCTGCCATTGTCTTCGTCACCAGGGAAAGCCTGCCAACCAGCCTGAAAAGCCTCTTCTCTCAAGCTTTTGATTAGGAGACTAGTATATTCTGGCTTGGCACTATAGCGGAAAAGATAAGGGATATGAAAACTAGGTTGATTGGAAATGGCTAGCTGGCCAAAGTGGGCATTCGCCATCTCGCTCATTTCATGAATTTCGTAGCCGTAGCCTCTGACATCAAAATAAGGCTGATCCTGACAGAGCCTAGTCAGATAATCGGTAAAGGCTGCCTCACCGCCCATGAGCTCTTTTAAGCCTTCAATATCATGGAAGACGCTGAGCGTATTTTGAATAGCAGAACATTCTGCGTAATCTCGTCCCCAGCTGTAAGGAGAAAAGTTGGCTCGGAATTGTCCTTGTCGGTCTTTGGCCCGCATATAGCCCGTTTCTGAGTCAAAAAGGTTTTGGTAATGGCCTGCCTGCTGGCCGTATCGCTGGGCTACTTGCTCCTCTTGGAGTTTGCTGGCTAGGCTGGCAATGCAAAAGTCGCTGTAACTATAGTCCAGCGTGTGGCTGACGCTTTCATGATAATCTGTTGGCAGGTAGCCCAAGGTTTGGTAGTCGCTAGCTCCGTGTCGGCCGTAACGTTGGGAAGGATCTTCTTTCTCGGCTGTCTCCAGCATAGCTTGGAACAATTCCTGTTCTAGGTCAGGAATGAGATGTTTCGCAGCGGCATCCGCAATCACACCGTCAATCAAGGTGCCTGGCATCATGCCCCGTTCATCAGGAGCCAGCCACTTGGGGAGATAGCCCGTTTCTTTGTAGAAATTCAGAAATCCTTCTAGAAAGTCATGATAGATGTCTGGTGCGATAAGAGCTAGCAGAGGAAAATTGGTCCGAAAACCATCCCAAAAACCGATATTAGTATAGAATTTGCCAGACTGGACAGTTTGATGGGTAAAGTCCCAATGAATTTCTTGTCCTTCAGGAGTGATTTCATAAAAGGTCTGAGGAAAGAGGAAGAGGCGGTAAAGAGTCTGGTCGAATATACGGCGGTCAACTTTCCCCTGCTCCACAACATCGAATCGGTGGAGATAGCTTTCCCAGGCTTGTTTGGTTTGCTCTTTCACCCTATCAAAGTCAGCTTGGGGCAGATTTATCACGGCTTGCTCTTCCGAGATAAAGGAAGTGGCTAGGGCGAATTGCAGTTGTCCCTGCTCAAAGTCTAGAACCAAGTCCTCTCCAAGGGCATGACTGGCTTGAATGGGCTGGTCAAAGCGCAGGCAGACATGCATGGTCAGAGCTTGCTTGGCAGTATTGGTTTCTTCTTTCAAACTGCCTATAAGCGTATAGGCATCCAGTATACGAAAATGAGTCTGAGCCTCGCTGTGCAGGATAAGACTGATAGACTGGGCCAATTGGCTTGTGAGCCGGAAGCAGGCTCCATAAGTAGTTGGGGTCACTTCCGTGCTGACTTGATAACGGTTGGAGTGAATTTTTAAATAATGTGGCTGAAAAACACTCTCGTCCGTTCGATACGACGACTGGCGGTGATAGATATCAGGGTTGCTGATCTTTTCGGTGACAGGCGTGAGCAAGAGCCAAGAGAAGTCCCCAATCCAAGGACTGGGCTGGTGGGTCAGACGAATACCTTGGAAAATGGGTAAGTCCGGTTTAAAGAACCAAGAGCCATCTGTATGGCTGCTCTGAGGGACGAAATAATTCATGCCGAATGGTGCCCCTGTATAGGATAGGGTATTGCCGTGGGAAAAGCTATGGGAATTGTCCGTTCCATAGCGGGTATCAATCGTTTCTAGTATTGTTTTCATGGAAAATCTCCTTCAATCCGGCTTGCTTTGTCTTGATTATAACATGAATCAGGAAGCTGCGGACAAGGCAAAAATATATTATCGAAAGGCCTTTAGTTTGTGTATATATTTTAAAAACTGTTTAGCCTATACTAGAGAATGTAAACGAGTATGAAAAAGGAGAATGAATATGGTTTATTCTAAAGAAATTGTTGGGAAATGGTTGGAGTCTATCGCCCAGTTAGCTCAAGATCATCCGACTTGGGTCTCTGTTTTTGAGCGTTGCTATACGGATACCTTGGACAACACGGTCGAAATTTTAGAAGATGGGTCTACTTTTGTGTTGACAGGAGACATTCCAGCTATGTGGCTACGGGATTCGACTGCTCAGCTCAAGCCCTACCTCTTTGTAGCCAAGCAAGATCCAAAAATTCGTCAAACGATTGCTGGCTTGGTCAAACGTCAGATGACGCTGATTCTCAAAGATCCTTATGCCAATGCCTTTAATATCGCTGATAACTGGAAAGGTCACCATGAAACAGACCATACAGAGTTGTCTGGTTGGATTTGGGAACGCAAGTACGAAGTGGACTCTCTCTGCTATCCTCTGCAGCTAGCTTATCTCTTGTGGAAAGAAACTGGGGAAACGAGTCATCTAGACGCTACCTTTGTTGCTGGAGTCAGAGAAATTCTACGAGTTTGGACGATCGAGCAGGATCATAGCCAGTCTTCTTATCGCTTTGTCCGTGATACAGATCGCAAGGAAGATACCTTGGTCAATGATGGCAAAGGACCTGATTTTGCAGTGACAGGCATGACTTGGTCAGCCTTCCGTCCAAGTGATGATGCTTGTATCTATAGCTATCTGGTACCGTCTAATATGTTTGCAACAGTTGTCTTGGGCTATGTGGCAGAAATTTTTGAAAAATTGAACTTAGAGGGTGCTGAGGAGATTGTTCCGCATGCGCAGCGCCTGCAAAAGGAAATCAAGGAAGGAATTGAAAACTATGCCTACACCCAAAATGCCAAGGGTGAAAAGATTTACGCTTTTGAGGTAGACGGTCTGGGGAATGCCAGCATTATGGACGATCCGAATGTACCAAGCCTTTTAGCAGCGCCATATCTAGGCTTTTGCTCAATTGACGACGAAGTCTACCAAGCGACACGCCGCACCATCTTGAGCTCAGAAAATCCTTACTATTATGAGGGTAAATATGCTGCAGGACTTGGTAGCTCGCACACCTTCTACCGCTATATCTGGCCGATTGCTCTATCCATTCAAGGCTTGACTACACACGATAAGGAAGAAAAACGTCGAATTTTGGACTTGCTCGTGTCCTGCGATGGTGGCACAGGTGTCATGCACGAAAGCTTCCATGTGGACGACCCAACCAAGTATTCTCGTGAATGGTTCAGCTGGGCCAACATGATGTTCTGCGAACTAGTATTAGATTATTATGATTTAAAAATTGAGGTATAGAATTAACAAATAGAGGAACAAAAATGGAAAATATTACTGTACATATCATTTCTCACAGCCACTGGGATCGCGAATGGTATCTCCCCTTTGAATCCCACCGTATGCAGCTGGTCGAGCTTTTTGACAATCTCTTTGATTTGTTTGAACATGATCCAGAATTCAAAAGCTTCCACCTAGACGGGCAAACCATTGTCTTGGATGATTATTTGGAAATCCGTCCGGAAAATCGCGACAAACTGCAGCGCTATATTGACGAGGGCAAGCTGAAAATCGGGCCTTTCTATATCTTGCAGGACGATTATTTGATTTCTAGCGAAGCTAATGTTCGCAATACCTTGATTGGTCAGCAGGAGTGCAAGAAATGGGGCAAGTCCACTCAGATTGGTTATTTCCCAGATACTTTTGGAAATATGGGACAAGCGCCTCAGCTTTTGCAGCAATCAGGCATTCATATAGCTGCTTTCGGTCGTGGGGTTAAGCCAATCGGTTTTGACAACCAAGTTTTAGAGGACGAGCAATTCACTTCTCAGTACTCTGAAATGTACTGGCAAGGTGCCGATGGCAGTAAAGTTCTAGGCATCCTCTTTGCCAATTGGTACAGCAATGGAAATGAAATCCCAACGGATCCAGAAGAAGCGAAAGTTTTCTGGGAGCAGAAGCTGGCTGACGTGAAGAGCTATGCTTCTACCAATCAATGGCTGATGATGAACGGCTGTGACCACCAGCCAGTTCAGCGCGACCTCAGCCAAGCTATCCGAGTAGCCAATGAGCTTTATCCAGAAATCAACTTTGTCCACAGCTCTTTTGATGACTATATGCAAGCTGTGGAAGCTGCTCTGCCTGAGGAACTGTCAACAGTTCAAGGCGAATTGACCAGCCAAGAAACGGATGGTTGGTACACTTTGGCTAATACCTCTTCAGCCCGCATCTATCTGAAGCAGGCTTTCCAAGAAAACAGCAACTTGCTAGAGCAGGTGGTTGAGCCACTGACTGTTATCACAGGCGGTCACAATCACAAAGACCAGCTGACTTATGCTTGGAAGACTCTCTTGCAAAACGCTCCGCATGACAGCATTTGTGGTTGTAGTGTCGACGAAGTTCACCGCGAAATGGAGATCCGCTTTGCCAAGGTCAATCAAGTGGGCGAATTTGTCAAAGGAAATCTGCTGGAAGAATGGAAGCAAAAGCTGGATAGCCGCCAAGCTGAGAGTGACCTGCTCTTCACCGTTGTCAATACTGGGCTCCATGACAAGGTAGATACTGTTTCTATAGATGTGACATTTGCGACCTGTAATTTCAAGGAAGCGCATCCGACAGAAGCCTATCGAAGAATGGCAGAATTGACAATTCCAGACTTGATTGTGAAGGATTTGGATGGTCGTTATGTCGAAGCTAAAATCGAAGATTTGGGAGCTAATTTCCAATATGACCTACCGAAAGACCGCTTCCGTCAGGCTTATATTGCTCGGCAGCTGCGCGTGACCTTGCCGATTCATCTAGCCCCTCTGGCTTGGAAAACTTTCCAATTGCTTCCTGGTGCAAAAGAAGAGCATGAAGGCCTCTACCGCAATGGCGTGATTGACACTCCATTTGTGACTATCAGCTTTGATGAAAATTTGACCGTCTATGATAAGACGACCCACGAAGCCTATGAAGACTTCCTCCAATTTGAAGATCGGGGCGACATTGGAAATGAGTATATCTACTTCCAACCAAAAAATACAGAGCCAATCTATGCAAAACTGGCTGGCGTTAAGGTGTTGGAAAACAATGCCCGCTATACCAAGGTGGAATTAAGCCATGAATTGACCTTGCCAGTAAGCGCAGATGAACTACTGGATCGGGAACAAAAGGGCATCGTTGAGTTTATGAAGCGCTCGGCAGGTCGTTCGTCGGAATTGACAACTATGACCTTGACAACTGAGTTGACGGTCTTTGCGGACAGTCCACAATTGCGCTTTAAGACTCGCTTTACCAATACCGCTAAGGATCATCGCATCCGTGTTCTCTTTAGAACTCACAACAGCAGTAAAACCAACGATTCAGACAGTATTTACGAAGTGGTTCGTCGCAACAACCAACCAGCTGCTTCATGGGAAAATCCAGAAAATCCACAGCACCAACAAGCCTTCGTCAGTCTTTATGATGATCAAAAAGCAGTTACAGTAGCCAATAAAGGCCTAAATGAATACGAGATTTTAGACGACGATACGATTGCGGTCACTATTCTGCGGGCAACAGGTGAGCTGGGCGACTGGGGCTACTTCCCAACGCCAGAAGCCCAGTGTCTGCGTGACTTCCAAGTCGAATACACGGTAGAATGTCACCAACCACAAGAGCGATTTGCCGCTTACCGTCGGGCCAAAGCCTTCCAAACACCGTTGACAGCTCTGCAAATTTCCAAACAAGAAGGAAGTATTGCAACAGCTGGACAGGCCTTGGATCACCCAGCTCTCAGCCTGCCTGAAATCTGTCCGACGGCCCTGAAAGTGGCTGAAGACGAGTCAGGTATCGTACTTCGTTACTACAATATGACTCAAGAAGAGCAAGAAGTGACAACTGCTTCTCAAACCCTAGTCAACCTTTTGGAAGAAGTACTTCCAGAAAAGGATGGAATCTTAGGACCACAGGAAATTCGCACAGAGCTCTTGAAAAAAGATTAAAAAGAGGAGGCTAGGGCAATGGACTAAATATTTAAAAATTTAGTTCCTTGCCCTATTGCCTTGCAAGTTCTAGAAAACATAGAAAGGAGAAAAAATGCTTATTGCAACAATTGACATAGGCGGTACAGGTATCAAGTTTGCGGCTATGTCCAAAGAAGGAGAGATACGGGAAAAGCAAGAGATTGCTACGCCAGACAAGCTAGATGACTTGCTGACTTGGCTGGATTCTTGTCTTTCCAAGCGGGCTTACCAAGGCATTGCCATGAGTGTGCCTGGGGCGGTTGACCGAGAGACAGGAGTCATTGGTGGGATTAGCGCTGTTCCTTATATTCACGGTTTTTCTTGGTATGATAAGCTAGCTTCTTACGGTTTGCCGGTTCACTTAGAAAATGATGCCAACTGTGTTGGTTTGAGTGAACTTCTGGCCCATCCAGAGCTGGAAAATGCAGCCTGTGTGGTTATCGGCACTGGAATTGGCGGAGCAATGATTATCAATGGCAAGCTCCATCGTGGCCGACACAGTTTGGGTGGGGAGTTTGGCTATATGACAACCCTAGCACCTGCTGAAAAACTCAATAACTGGTCGCAACTTGCCTCAACTGGAAACATGGTGCGTTATGTTATTGAAAAATCTGGCCAAAACGACTGGGATGGACGCAAGATTTACCAAGAAGCTGCGGCAGGAAACGCCCTTTGCCAAGAAGCCATCGAGCGGATGAACCGCAATCTTGCACAAGGTTTGCTCAATATCCAGTATCTCATCGATCCAGATGTGATAAGCTTGGGGGGCTCCATCAGTCAAAATCCAGACTTCATCCAAGGTGTCCGCTCAGCGATTGCTTATTATGTCGATCGCTATGAAGAGTATTCGGTGGTGCCAGAAATTTTAGCGTGTACCTATAAGGGGGAAGCTAATCTTTATGGCGCTTTAGTAAACTGGTTACAGGAGGAAGGCCAATGGCCACATTTGTAGGATTATCAAGCAAGAAAGAAAAGGCTCTTGCGCATTTAGAAAAATATTTGAACTTAGGTGAGATTGAAATTAGTCTTGTCTCTAACGCAGCTATCTCAATCAAGGTGGAAGGCCGTCAGGGACGTTATCAAGTCAGCTATCATAAACCTCATCAGCTCTATCGAGCTTTATCCCTCTTATCTGCCGCCCTTAAAGCAGGGCAGGATGAAGTGGAGATCGAGGAAAGAGCGGCTTATGAGGACTTGGCCTATATGGCCGACTGCTCTCGCAATGCTGTCTTAAATCTGACCTCGGCTAAGAAAATGATTGAAGTCTTGGCCTTGATGGGGTATTCCACTTTTGAACTTTATATGGAAGATACCTATGAGATAGAAGACCAGCCCTATTTTGGCTATTTCAGAGGTCGCTACACTGTTGCAGAATTGCAAGAGATTGAGGCCTATGCCGCAGATTTTGATTTGACCTTCGTGCCTTGCATTCAGACCTTGGCCCATCTATCAGCTTTTGTCAAATGGGGTGTCAAGGAAGTGCAGGAACTTCGAGATGTGGAGGATATTTTACTGATCGGGGAAGAAAAGGTCTACGACCTTATCGAAGGCATGTTTAAGACTATGTCCCAGCTTCGTACACGTAAGATAAATATCGGGATGGACGAAGCCCACTTGGTCGGTCTCGGACGCTATTTGATTCAGCATGGCTTCCAAAACCGTAGCCTCCTCATGTGCCAACACCTTGAGCGCGTGCTGGATATCGCTGATAAGTACGGTTTCCACTGTCAGATGTGGAGCGATATGTTCTTCAAGCTCATGTCAGCAGATGGCCAGTATGACCGTGATGTGGAAATTCCAGAGGAGACCCGCGTTTCTCTGGATCTTCTCAAAGACCGTGTGACCTTGGTTTACTGGGATTACTATCAGGATAGCGAGGAAAAATACAACCGAAACTTCCGTAATCACCACAAGATTAGCCAGGATATCGCCTTTGCAGGTGGTGCTTGGAAGTG